>Ga0247727_10000033_pt1 | contig 274286 bp, 316 predicted proteins | sample WisWelCaveWW1625_FD_202498 | JGI IMG/M metagenome (GOLD analysis project Ga0247727, IMG submission 202498) | Biofilm microbial communities from Wishing Well Cave, Virginia, United States - WW16-25 | ecosystem: Environmental > Aquatic > Deep subsurface > Groundwater > Cave microbial mat... | reverse complement strand
CATCAAGCGCCAGACGATGTACGAGTACCTCCACCGCTGGCTCGACCTGAACATCCTCAAGAAAACGAGCTTCGTCAACAACGGCAAGGTCGTGATCGGTTACGAGCTCAACGGCACCAACCTCGAGGGAGCGTTCAGGAAGGCAGAATCGACGATAAAAACGCACCTGGACGACTCGTTCAAGCTCATCGAGCTCCTGCAGAACGAAATCAAGAAAGAAAAACTCAGGGCTGAGGCGCCTGAATCCAGTGAGAAAGCAGAGAATTCAGTCCAATAACGACATCTTTCGCCTGTTTCTGCCTGAATTTCGCCTCCAATTGGACAAAGGCTTGGCCATTGTCGTACTTCTTCACGATCGGAACGCCTTTCTCGACGAGATTCGTGATGAAGCCCGAGATCAATGCCTCGCTCGCGCTGAGCTTTTTCGCGAGCTGCCGGTAGCTCACGAACGGGACGCCTTCTCCGACGATATACAACGCTTGGAAGACTTCCTGTTCGCGCTTCGTCAAGGGCTGGACGTCCACCCGGTCGTCGGACTTTTTGCCCAACAATAGGAAGAGCTCCTCGATGCGCGCGTGGAGCTTGTCGAGCTTCTCCTCGACAGAACGGATGTACTCGTGATTCGCCTGGAGCTCGTTCGTGTTCTCGTTGATCGCCGTCCGGTGATCGTCGAGCTCTTCCCTGAGTCCTTCGAGGATGGATTGCACTGCCTCTGCGGCGGTGTTTTCCACCAACAGTGATTGTTTTGCCTTCAAACCGTACCACCCCGTCGATATGTCCTTTATCTGCCGATGACCTTCTTGGCGTGTCCGCCAACCATCAGCACCTTCTCCTTCCCGTCGGAAATGACCGTGACCGCCCCTTCGTCCTCGAGCTCCTCGAGGAAGCGATAGAAGCTGCTCTTGCTGGCAAGGCCCTGCTCCTCGACGATCATCTCGCGGAGCTGCAGGGCGCTGATCTTGCCATACTTCGTGATCATGCTCATGATGATGCCCTTGAGGTATTCCTTCGAATTCCTCGTGATGCGCTGGACGATCTTGTCCTTCAATGCGCTCGACGGTGAAGCCATGTGCGGCAATGCCGCCTCGTGCCGTATTTGCTGGACAAAGGGGGCAGGAACTACCTTCAATTGCTCCAAATGGCTTATTTTCGCCTCTGTTTTCCGAATCCTTTCCATCATATCGTCGAAATCGTAATAGGCGTCGATGACGCGCTTGATCGTCTCAGGGTCTTTGGGAACCGAACGGACTTCAGACTGCAAACGCTCGATCACCTGCTTGTGCCGAGCCATCTCGGTTTCATAATCATCCAGATCATGCTGCTGCATCTCGACCAGCTGTTGCTGCTGTGCGAGCTGCTGCTGCAAGTACTGGACCCATTGGTAGAGTGCACCCGTGTCCTGCCGCACGCGGACAAAGCTGTCTTTCAAGGCCTTGTCCAGTTGCGCGACTTTCGCGTCAGTGTCTCCGCCGAATATCCACCCCATACCGAGCACCGAACCAGGGCAGGTATAAAAAGTTTTTCTTTCGTGGTTCAATTGCCTTCTGGGATGGTCCTAGGACATTCCCACGACGTTCCCAGGACTCATTTGGGACTATCGTGGGAATGTCTTATCGACGATACTACATCGTTCCCAGGGACTGTTTTGGGACTATCTGGGAATGAGTTGGGAATGTCTTGAGACGATACTGGGACTATTCTGGGAATGAGTGGGACTATCTGGGACTATCGGAAGATTTGCGTGACGACAAGATATTCCCAGACATTCCCAATTGGGACTATCGGAAATACTCCGGGACTATCAGAAGATTTCCGAAATCAGAAAACGTGAAATGTATCTGCTGCAAAAATGGGACGTTCCCAATGGGAATGAGACTTTCCCAATGATATGGTTCTGGGAAGTCCCATGTGACTGGGAATGATTTAAGGATAGTTTCATCAGCGATTGGGATGGTCCCTGGGAATGAGACTGGGACTGATCTTCCTTTATAAATGGTTTGCTTTATAAAGGTGACGGCATCGCGCGCAGGGCTTGTTTGAGGCTTGGAAGCCTGGATTGAGACAGAGCCAAAAAGGCAGTCAAGAGGGCTAACTGGTGCCTAAGAAGAAAGAAAATAAATGGTGCCTAATTATGAAAAGTGATTGATCACTTGAGCCTAAAATAACCAAGAAAGAGCAAACCTTATGAGTGAAAAGTGAGTATTCAGAGAGAGTCAAACTTGTTTAGGCACTAGCAGAAAGAAGGCATTTTCTGCCCTTTTGGCAGAACAAAAGGGTTAAATACAGGCATTTACTCGTCAACCAAGGGGTTGACGAGTTCATCGCCCATCAGAGATGGGCGAGATGTTCATTAAAAGTGAGGAATTCACACATATGTTGAATGCAAACGACTATCCGTGGTTTTACGCACCAGAACTGCCAAAGGAAGGAGAAATAGTCCTTGATCCTGAAGAAACCAGGCATATGAAGGCCCAGAGGCTCACTACAGGGGAGAAAGTGAGCATATGCGATGGCAAAGGCCTTGTGGCTATCGGGCAGGTCGATCAAGAAGGGCACGTGAAGATCCAGGAAGTCCACGAAGTGCCAAAAAGCGATTTTTCGCTGGTTATAGCCGTCGCCGTGCCAAAAGGCGAACGCGCAGACTGGATGCTTCAGAAGCTTGCCGAATTCGGAGTCTCGACGATAATCCCGCTCAAAACAGAACATTCTGTCGTGCTGCCTCGCGAGGCGAAACAAGAACGCTGGCAGCGCATCCTCATCGAGGCCTGCAAGCAGAGCAAGCAAGCCTGGCTGCCTGAACTGAAGCCCTTATCGACGATAGAACAGGCCTTGCAGGAGAAGGCAGACATGATGCTCTTGCTGGATCAGGCCGGCAAGCCGGTCAGGGACGCCTTGCACAACATGCCCAAACGCGTGCTTGCCTTTGTCGGGCCTGAAGGAGGCTTTACCGACGAGGAGAAGCAGCAATCGCAGAAGGCCGGCTGCGTACCAGTCTCACTCGGCAAGCACATCTTGAGGATCGAGACTGCCGCGATGGCGATTGCGACCGCCCACAACCTTTTTAAATAACCTGCGTTCTTCGAACACTATGGACGTCAAAGTTCTCGAGGAGAAGAAGAACCGGCTTGTGTTCACCATCGAGGGCGACGGCTCGACCATCGCCAATATGCTCAAGAAAGAGCTGTGGAATGACGAGCACGTCAAGGCAGCGGGCTTCAATGTCGAACACCCGCTCATCAACATCCCGACCTTTGTCGTCGAGACCGATGGCGCTGACCCGAAGAAGACTGTTTCTGCTGCGGTGAAGCGCATCGCCAAGACTGTCGAGAAGTTCAGGGATGAAGCAAAGTCTCTGAAGTGATTTTCTTCGTATCGCCTGCATTTTGCCAGCGCAAATACCAGAGTGCGAGACATATATTTAGCAATTGATAACTATTTTCTACACTAAAAGTTTAAATAGTGCCTAATAACTACTTTCTCTGATGGGGTTTGTACGCATCAAGAAGATCAAGGGCTCGGAATACGGCTATCTCGTCGAGAATACCTGGACGTCCAAGGGCTCCCGGCAGAAGGTCAAGGGCTATCTCGGCAAGATCATCAAGCCGGCAAAAGCAACTGATATTTCTGCTCCTGATCTGAAAGAACTCACCTACGCGGATGCCTTGAAAGCGATAACCAAATGGACCTTGCTCCAGCACGGCTTCCAGGAAGGGGCCGCGAGCATGCTGATGCACGCGACTGTCCTCGCGGATTTGCAGCAGGGTAGGTTTGTGAACAAGACCAATCCTGCAGTCATCGCGATGAACGAAGGCTTCCTCTGCAACCACACGTTCCAGGAAGCGCTAGGCTTCATCCCGTCCTCGAATATCGAGGAGATCCTGGGCAAGGAACTGGCGAGCGTGCTCCTCGAGGCAGGGCTCTCGGTGCCGCACGAGGTCTTTGTCCAGCTCTTCGAGAAGATGCATAATACTTATAAACCAAATGTCAATCCCCACGCACCATGAGCGAGACTGTTCCCCGACATATCGGCATCATCCTCGACGGAAACAGGCGGTTCGCGAAAAAGCTCATGCTGAAGCCCTGGATGGGCCATGAATGGGGCGCCAAGAAGTTCAGGCAATTCCTCGACTGGTCACGCGAGCTCGGCGTGCAGGAAGTCACCGCATACACATTCTCCATACAGAACTTCAACCGACCGAAAGAGGAATTCGACTACCTGATGGGCGTCTTCGCGAAGGAATTCAAGGACCTCTCGACGCCAGAAAAGAGCGCTGAACTCACGGAGAAAGGCATCCGCATCAATTTCATCGGCAGGATCGCGATGTTCCCTGCGCACGTCCAGGAAGGGATGCGAAAGCTGATGGACCTGACCAAAGACAACACGCCATTCGTCGTGAATTTCGCCATGGCCTATGGCGGCCGCGAAGAGGTCATCGACGCGATCAAGAAGCTCGGCGCAGACATCCGGCAAGGCACGATTGACGTCGAGAAAATCAATGAAAACGTCTTTGGGAAATACTTATACTTGAATTCTGATCCTGAGCTCATCATCCGCACCGGTGGCGAGAAGAGAACGAGCAATTTCCTGCCTTGGCAAGGCATCTACAGCGAATGGTTCTTCGTCGAGAAGACCTGGCCGGAGATCGAGAAGCAGGACCTTCTGGCCGTGCTCGAGGAATTCAAGACCCGCGAGCGCAGGTTTGGAAAGTAGGTGGCGCCTGCTATCATTCTCGAATAAAAAAGAAGAATCAAGAGATTATCTTGTGGAGCACACGTAATTGAAGTCCACCAAGGGCTGCGGAGCGCACTTGCTCTTGAGCGTCTTCTCGCAGTTGGCACGCGCAGGCGCCTGTTCTTCAGTGATCGGCATGACCGCGCTCACCGTACTGCCATCATAGACGCAGTGGCCACTGCACGAGCACGTGTACCCGCCCGGGTATTCGATGCCCCAGGGGTCGACGTTCTCGACGAGCACGTCGCGCGTCATCGGCTGTCCGGTCGCTTGGCCGGTCGAGCCCTTAAACAAGAGCACGAGCCCGATCACGGCGATGACTGCGACTACGCCGAGAATCACAAGATCAACAGAACCACGCTTGTTCATGAGCATACACCTCTTTTCTGGTCTTTTTCCGTGAACAGGGCAATGCTCGTATATAAGCTTTACTTCATGGTCTCGTTACCATTCGCCTCGCAAGGACGAGGCGAAATCTTAATATACCTGTCCTTACTCCGCAAGAGTAGTATGAACAAAGCGGTCGTAATCGCAGTGATTGCAATGCTGGTTCTTCTCGCAGCTTGTGGCAACAAGCAGATGCAGGCAAAGCCCTTGAAGACGCCGAATGGCGCTGTCGTCGGCTTGCCAGCAGAACCGACGCCCACGACTGCACCCGAACCAGAACCTGCACCGACAAAGACCGCGGCTGAGGCGCTGAAGGAATTCGAGGAGCAACAGCTCACGTCAGGAACGACCGGTGCCAAGCAAGGAAGCACCGGAATGCCGCCGGCACCCACAGGAGTCACCGGTCTGGACGCGCTCAAGGCACGCACCAAGTCGCTCTACAAGACCGGTTCAGGCATCGGCGAAGCAGTCGATGCAGACCGTGAGTTCGGCTCGCGCTTCGATGACCTGCCTGACGATTACGGCAACGACGGCAGCGCTGGCGAATAAGGTTTTTCTGAACATTTAAAAGAACGCTTCATCTTCACGCACGTATGTATCACGAGACGAGAATACGTGCCATCAGGAAAGCACTCTTTCTGGGCAGAACCCTGCAAATCAACCATCCTGAGATCGCTGATGATTATCAACGCATGCACATCCCTCAGATCATCGAGAAGTATTCAATCCAATCAACATATTCTGTGGGTGATGAAGTAGCAAGGACTGCGATACGATATGCACTCCGCGGTCACCGAGGTGGACTTGATGTCCCGCAGTACACCGGACTTCTTGACCACACGACGCTCGACCGTTTGTACCTCACGCACAAGGCAGAGAATGGCCACGCGTCCTACCGCCAAGGAAAAGGGCTGTACGGAAGAACGCCTGAGCAGATACGCGAGGATAACCAGGAAGCGGGACGCGCACTCTACGAACAACGAAAAGGCGTCCATAAACTCTCACGTGAGCAACGCCGCAAACTCGGACGCAACGCATACCTGAGAACCGGCGACACGCAGACGCCCCAGCAACATCGTGACGCTGGCCTCCAAGGAATCATCGCAAAAGGCCAGACGCCTTGGAAACACCCCCGAGACGTGCTCTCTGAACTCGAATGCGCGCTCATGCTCTCTGAATGCTACAAGCGAGGAAACCGTGCGAATAACGAACGCATCGCGGCAAAGCTCAACGAACTCTATCACCACGGCGAACCGGTCAGGACCGCGCATGCCGTCTGCTCCACCCTCAGCATCTGGAAGAAAAAACATCGTGACGACACCACAATCTTTATAAACATCGCCCGGTGAGCCAGGCAGTATCTTCCCGTAGACTACTCATCCCGAGTAGGAGGGTCGAATGGTTAGCAAAGACGATTTCCTGAACACACTGCAGCAGCTCAAGGAGACTTCTCCGAAGCGCAAGTTCGCGCAGAGCATCGATCTCATCCTCAATCTGAAAGAGCTTGACCTCAAGAAGCCTGAAGAACAGCTTGATGTCTGGGTTCCTTTGGTTCATCCCAAGGGCAAGCCCATCAGGATCGCGGCACTCGTCGGGCCGGAATTGCAAGAACAGGCCAAGACCGCCTGCGATACCGTCATCACGCACGATGAATTCAAGAGATACGAAGGCAAGAAGAAGGACATCCGCACCCTTGCCAAAAAGCACGATTTCTTCATCGCGCAAGCGAACATCATGCCGGACGTCGCAAAGTTCTTCGGTCGCGTACTCGGGCCACGGGGCAAGATGCCTAACCCCAAGGCAGGATGCGTCGTGCCGCCCAACGCCAACCTGAAGGCGCTCACTGAGAAGCTCAAGAAGATCCTGCACGTCGTCGCCAAGACGCAATTGTCTGCCAAGTGCTCGATCGGCAAGCAAGACGCTGCCGATGACCAATTGCTCGAGAACATCATGACCGTGTACAACGCAGTCATCCACGCGTTGCCGCAAGAGACCAACAACATCAAATCCATCCTGCTCAAGTATTCGATGGGCCCGCCGCTCAAGGTCGGCGCGACCGCAGAGGAGAAAGCGACCAAGAAAGCTGCGAAAGCGCCAGCGGCGCCAAAGGCAGAAGTTCCTGCAAAGGACGCTGCTGAAGCAAAGCCGAAGAAGACTGCCAAGCCCAAGGCAGGTGAAGCAGCATGAGCCGCAAGGATCGTGGCAAGAAGACCTCGAACGCGGCTCCTGAGAAGAAGGCAGTCATCAAGCGAATCCAGGAACTCTCCAAGAAATACCCGATCATCGGCATCCTCAATATGCACTCGTTGCCCGCAGCCCAGCTCGCGCGGATGCGCAGCCAGCTCAGGCAGAATGTCGAGATGCTGATGACCAAGAAGAACCTCATCCTGCTCGCACTGACAAAGCTCAAGGAGTCCAAGCCGGGCATCGAGAAGTTCGAGCAAAAGCTGCCGGAGATGCCTGCATTGATCTTCACCAAGGACAATCCTTTCGCGCTCTACAAGACCATCAAGAAGAACAAGAGCAAAGCTCCGGCAAAGGCAGGACAACTGGCTCCGTTCGACCTCATCGTTCCCGCAGGCCCGACGCCGTTCGCGCCCGGCCCGGTGCTGTCTGAGCTCGCGCAGCTCGGCATCAAGGCAGGAGTCGAGGGCGGCAAGGTCGCGATCAAGCAGGACTGCACAGTCTGCAAGGAAGGCCAGCCCATCAAGCCTGCGCTCGCCGCGATGCTGGCGCGCTTGAGCATCGAACCGATGGAAATCGGCCTCGATCTGGTCGCAGTGTACGAAGCAGGCATGATCTATCCCAAGACCGTGCTCGATATCGACGAAACCAAGTTTATGCACGATCTCACGACTGCCGCAAGCTGGGCGTTCAACTTGGCGATAGAGACCGTGTACATCTCGAAGGACACTACCGAGCCCTTGCTCCAGAAGGCATTCCGCGAAGCAAAGGCCGTCGCCCTTGAAGGCTGCGTGATCGCGCCTGAGCTGGTCGAGGAATTGCTGGCAAAAGCAGAACGTGAAGCACAAGCGGTGCAATCAGAATTACCAAGTCAATGATTATTGGAGGTATGAACCATGGAATACATCTATGCGGCCATGCTGATCCATAAGGCAGGCGGCAAGGTGGACGAAGCAACCGTGAAGAAGGTGCTCGATGCGGCAGGCGTCAAGACTGACGAAGCACGCATCAAGGCACTAGTCGCTTCATTGCAGGGCGTCAATATCGACGAGGCAGTGAAGAAGGCAGCGGTCGCTCCTGTCGCTGTTGCTGCTGCGCCCGCGGGCGAAGCAAAGGCAGAGAAGAAGGAAGAGAAGAAGTCCGCAGCAGACGAGAAGAAGCAGGAAGAAGCTGCAGCTGCAGGCCTCAGCGCGCTCTTCGGATAAGGCGCCTGAGCGCTTGTAGTTTTACGTCCATAGCGGCTGCAAGCGCAACCAACGAGCTAGGGACCCTGCCACATGCTGACACCAAATGAACGCAAGGCTGTTCAAGCACAACTGGACGAACTTCAGCCCCGCATCAACACGCTGAAGCAACAACTGAACGAGTTGAACGACCAGAAAGAGAAGGCATTCGAGCAGCGTAATCCTGTCGGAAAGGAGATTTCTCAGCACATCCAGCACCTCAAGCAGTTGAAGCACGAACGCGACCAGCTCACCGGCGAAGTCAAGAAGTTCAAGGAGAATCGCACCGGCCTTAACGACATCATCAAGAAGAATATCGAAGAGGCAAAGAAGCTCAATGCCGAGAAGAAAAAGACTTCGGCAAAGGTCGTCAAGGACAATCCGGCATATCTCAAAAAGCTGATCGAGAAGCTCGATACGCGCATCGAGACCGAAGCGATGCCTTTTGAGAAAGAAAAGGAAATGATGAAGGAGATCAAGGAGCTCAAGAAGCGCTACGCTGCGGCAAAGCACACGAGCGAAGTCTGGGGAGAGGCGCATCAATTGAGCAAGGATATCGATGCCTTGCGCGCGCAGGCTGATGAGTTCCACCGTCAAATCCAGCAGAAAGCCAGGCAGAGCCAAGAAAAGCACGAATCGCTCGTCAACGAGAGCAAGAAAATAGACTCCCTACGCGGTCAGGGAAGCACGTTCAGCAAGGATATCACTGCCAAGAAGTCAGCGATGGCAACGCTCAGCGAAGAATTACGCGGCCTGCAAAAGCAGGCTGCTGAGCTGCGCGCGAAATTGAGCGCGGAACACAAGGAACAAGAGGCAGAAAAGGTGCAGCAGCGCGCCAAGAGATTCTCAGAAAAACTCGCCGAAGTCAAGGCAAAGATGGCGAAAGGCGGAAAGCTCACGACCGAAGACATCATCGTCCTCCAAGGCGAGAACTGATTCTCGATCACAGAAATGTATTTATAGCATTCCTTCCTCTGCATCCCGCGTGGGAATCAAAAAGAGGGTGAGCTGCGAGAGCGTACAGCGAACCGAATACCAGATTCCTGTGCCTTCACGTCTCAAGGATCATCCTGATACGCAATTCGTGATCACGTACGAGCTCAAGACCAGGCTCAAGGGAGCTGAACAAGAACGCCACGAACGCATCGCCATCGCATATGACCCGCACACACACCTCGATTGGACCGAGCGCTTGTTTGAACACCCCAAACAGCGCTCATTGGAGAATGCGATCGCAATCATGATTGAGGACGGAACCATCACCGCCCAGAACGGTGAACTCATCCCGCTACCTGAACTCGATGTGCGCGAGCTCAATGATCGGCTCATCAAGGAAATACGCAAGATCCGCCAACTGGGGATTCACCACCTTCTTGAAAAATACGTCACGGGTTATGGTCATTCGTGCGCGCCATTGCGCGCATAGAGCAGTATCGCTGTTTCTGCCCTGGTGTTCCTGCGCATATCATTCTCACACACATCATCGAAATACACCGCTACCGGGGCAAATGACTCCTGGATTGCGCTGCGATGCTTGCCCATCCCGATGCCGAGCGCGTACCCATGACCGTCCTTGAACACCGTCTTATAGCACACACCATCACGCCGTTCCTCGCGGAGCACGGTGACGATTCCATCCTTGACATCCTCATTCTGTTTATACAACGCAGCCAGGACCGCATCGTCAAGCCGTTGCAGAACCTCAGGAACGACTAATTCTTCCATCTCGTGCATATGATCACCTCTCTTTTTCACTTCTTGATCTTCAATGATTGCGTCAATCCTGGCTCGTACAGAATGACCAATTCCTTGATGCTCCCGTTGAACACCCGCTCTTCAAGGATCTGCTTGATGCGCGGATATTCTGCAGAATGCTGTGGCGGCTGCATGAGGAATCGCGGATAGTCAGGATGCTTGCGCACGATCATCTCACCTGCTTCATACAATCGTTCTGTCGCAGAAGAGTCGGTGATGAACGGAAGATAATGCTGACCATCATTCTTCACGACGCGCAGCATCGCGTAGATGCCACCCTGGCGCATGAGCACATCGCGCCACGCATCATCTACCTTGTCAAGAAGCCCATTGCCCGCCTCCACACCCTCAGGCATGAAGAACAGGGAAGAATCCGGTGTTTATAATGTTTTCGACCGATTACTTCTTCTCGACTTTTGTGAACTCCGTGTACTGGCACGCACCGCACGTGAGGCGGTCCTTGTGCGCTGCGAGCGAGAAGCCCGTGCCGCACTTCGGGCAGGACTTGTTCTTCTTCACGGCCTTGTCGCCCTTCTTCTCGTACGTGTTCCAGATGCCCTTGGGCGCTTTCTTATCGGCCACTATGCCTTCGCCTCCTCTTTCTTGGGCGCTTCCTTCTTGGTTTCAACTGCGGGCTTGGCCTCTTCTTTCTTCTCAGCAGGCTTTGCCTCTGCTGCGGGAACGGCAGGAGCTGCGGGAGCAGCTGTCGGAGCTGCTGCGCCTTTCGCGAGCTTCTCCTTGGCCTTCTTGCCCAAGCGGACGACCTTGTCAAGCTGTTCCTTGCTCGCATAGATCTGCGCTTCGAACGCTGCGGTCGTCGAGCCGAAGCTCGTGAACACGTGCTCGATGAAGATCGCGTCAGCTTTTGCGCTCAGCTTTGTCGCGAGGGCATCAGCGAGCTGCTTGTGCGATGGCGTGGCGCCGGTGAAGGACACCTTGCCACGCACTTCCTTACGCTGCAAGTATTGGTTCTCATTCGTCTTATCGATTGTCAGATCCATCTACGTCACCTTGATCGCGTACTCGCCTTTGACGGCAATGCCCATCTTCTTGGCGATGTCGCTCTTGTTCGAGTCGATGATGTGGATACGGCCCTTCCAGTTCAGCACGAACTGCGCGCTGTGGCAGACCGGACATTCCTCGCCATCCACAAAGAGTTTGCATTTCCTGCAGGATTTCTTTTTGGTCATCTCGTCAACCTCCTAAAGTCATTACGAAGAGAGGAGGTTGACGACGATGCTGAAAATCTCGGCAATCCGCTGATTGCCGACGATGCTCGACAATTCCATTGTCGACATGTGCACAGTTTCGTCATATCATTTCTCCTTCTTGGCTTTCTTTTCCTTCTTCTCCTCAACCACCGGCGCTGCTTGCGCGACAGCCCATTCGGTCTTGCCCATGCCGGATTGGCGCATGGTCAGGCCGATCTTGGGGTTGGTCGGATCCTTGAACGAGACTGCGATGACGCGGGCGCGGCAGATGTCGTTGACCTTGAGGACGCGCTTGCTGTCCCTGCCCGTGAGGACCTTCTCTTTCGCGAAGCTCACGAAGTCGTCCATCGTCTGCGAGATGTGGATCATGCCGTCGATCGGGCCGAGCGTCAGGAACGCGCCGAAATCCGCGATGTCCTTGATGCGGCCCTGCATGACTTCCTGGAGTTCAGGCTTGTACGTGAGGATCTCGAACGTCGTGTCGTAATAGCTCGCGCCATCACCCGGGATGATGACGCCTTCGCCGACCGTCTTGACGTCGGTGACGTCGATGACGACGCCCAGGACTTGGTCGATGAGCCCGTCATACTTCAGCTTGATGCCTGCCTTGACCGCGTCCTTCAGGTCCTTGCCGAAGAACCGCGGCGAGACCCTGATGTGGTCCTGCAGTTGAATCTTGTAGTACATGGTGAATCACGTGGTGTGCATCAATGCCCGCGGCTCAAAGAAGCCGAGGCATCTCATTGACGAGAAAAGACTGAGGGGTGTTTAAAAAGGTTGTGCTTTTAGGGCAGGGGTAATCGCGGAGGCATGGGCGCGACCCGTGCAGGTTCGGGCTGCGCAGGCTGGGCGGGCGGTCTGCGACGCGCATACACGAACAGGCTCGCGGCGATGATTCCTAACGCAAGGACGCCATAGAACGCGAAAAAGACCGCCTTGGCGACTGCCGCACGCCGGTCAATCGCATCGCTTGGTTGCGCAACCGGCACGTCCTCAATGCGTTCCTGCAGTTCAGGCGATGGCTCGACCACCGGCGCTGCTGGTGCGGGTTGCGGAGCACGCACTTCTTCCTTCGGTGGAACTGGTTCCTGGCTCACTCCGGGTATGATGGTCTGCTGCGGCTGCGTCGGCTGCCAGGGCGGCCTATTGATGCTCACGCCAGTCCCTCCACCGCCGCCTCCGCCACCGCCTGCTGCGCCGCCTGCGGCGGATTCAGTCGAGCTGTACGAAGTGAACTGTGTGACGTCGAAGATGTAGGTTCCGCTGCTGAAACTCACCTCGACGCACTGCGACGAGTTGCAGCCGACAAACGTGCCGTTGTCGGCGAAGCTCACGGTCGGCGACGGATCAGTGAACGTGATGCCGAATAACGTGATCTGCGCGCTCGTGTTCAGGAACGTGAGATTGCTGCTGTTCACCCGCGTCAGATTGTAGGATACATTCAGTTTTTCGTGCGTGATGTCGTGCGAACCATTGATGACAAATCCTCCGGTGAACCTGATGCTGCCATTCTGCGTCAAGAAGGTCGTGTTCGTGAAGTTGCTGTTCCGGTTGTCGCCGCTCGAGTTGATCCACTCTACCGGATCGAAGAGGATCGTGTTGGTGAAGACCGTGCTATTCGAGGTCATGATGAAGATGCCGTAGCTCGATGTGCCGCCCGTGGTGATGTTGTTCAGGATGAATGTGTTGTTCGATGCATTGCTCAGGTAGATGCCATAATTATTCGCAGTGCCGCTCGTGACGATCGTGTTGTTCGTGATATTGGTGCCAAAGGTGTTATTGTTGAGGAAGATGCCGTGATTATTGATCGACGTGCCATTGGTATAGATCCGATTGCCGGTGATGCTGTTGAATTGAGCATCAAGATAGATTCCCGTGTTGTTGCCGGTGCCGTTCGTGAAGATGACATTGTTCGCGATCGTGTTTCCGAACACTGAGACCGTGAGCATGATGCCGTATTGGTCGCTGCTCGTGCTGCCTGTCCGGATCGTGTTATTCAGCACCTGCGTGCCATTCACGTTCGTGTCCAGCCTGATGCCGACATTGGTGGTTTCGTTCCCATACGTTGTGATCGTATTGTTCGCAATGGTGTTGTTCAGAGCAGCGGTCGTCACTTGCACGCCGTCATTGTTCGTCGTGCCGGTCGCGTTGATGATGTTATTCGTGACGGTGTTGTTGTGCGTGATGATGAAGAGAAGGATTGCGATGTTCGTGCTCGTGCTTCCGCTCGCGATGACGGTGTTGTCCGTGACGGTGTTGTTGTGCGCATCTGACTGCAGGCGGATGGCGTTGTTGTTATCGGTGCCATTGCTCGTGACCGTGTTGCTTGCCACGAAGTTGTGCGAAGCGTTCGAGAGCAAGACAATGCCGATATTGAGGTTGCCTGAACCGTTGGTGCTGACGGTGTTGTTCGCGACGATGTTGTTCGTTGCAGCCTGCACGCGGACGCCAGAATTGCTGCTGCCATTTGCCTGGACCGTGACCCGGTTGTTCATTACCACGTTGTTCGACACCAACCTGAGCTGGACGCCTCGGTTGTTATTGCTGCCGCTCGCGTTGACGATATTGCCGCGAACCGTGCTGCCTGTCACGTTGCCGAAGAGGATGATGCCGATGTTCGTATCGAGGTTTCCTCGCGCGATGACGGTGTTGTTCGCGACGGTTGCATTGTCTGCGGACTGCACTTGGATGCCGTAATTATCAGTCGTTCCGTTCGTGGTGACGTTATTGAACGTGATATTTGCATTCGAGGCATTGTTGAAGACGTAGATACCAATGTTGAATGTCTCATTGCCAGAGGTTCGCACTGTGTTGTTCGCGATGACGGCGCTCAAGGACCGGTCAGCCACGAAGACGCCATAATTCGCAGTCGTGCCATTGGTGATGACGGTGTTGTTCGCGATGACGCTGCTGTTCGTATTCGTCAGGTTGATGCCCAGGCCGAACGTGCCGGTTGCATTGATATCGCGGATGAAACAGTTCCTGATGCTCACGTTCGTGCGGCCGGCGGCAATGACTCCCTGTCCTGAACCTGCTGCGCCATAGAGGATATTGTTGCCATTGCAGTCCAATAAGACGCTGCTGTTGCCGAACGTGATGCAGCTCGTGTTGCTGGTGATATTCGTGAATAGGTTGGTGCTTTCATTGATGATGATCGGACAGGTCAGGATGCCAGATTCGCTGCTGCCATATGCAGTGAATTGCGTTACGTTGTAGACAAACACCCCTCCGGTGAAGCTGATTTCAGAACAGATCGTGCTCGGACAGTCGGCAAAGCTCGTGCCATCACTGAAGTTCACCGCGGGCGTCGGATCAAAGAACGTAATACCGCGGAGCGTGATCTGCGCGCTTGTATTCAGGAAGGTCAGATTTGTGGTGTTTACAAGCACTTGATTAAATGAAATGTTGATTTGTGCTCCCGTAATGACCCTTGTACCGTTCACCGTGAATCGTCCGGGGAAGCGGACACTTCCGTTTCCAGAAAGGAAAGTCGTATTGGTAAAGTTAATGTTCTCAGTGACGCCGGTGAGATTTACCCAATCGCTGCGTGTCGATATGATCGTGTTGTTGAAGACGGTGTTATTTGCATTAAAGATCCGCACGCCCACGCTGCCTGTCGCATTTACTGTGATGTTCGTATTCATGAACTGGTTGTTATTCGATCTATCCACGACCTCGATACCATGGCTGTCAGGACCGCCATTTGTTATGATCGTGTTATTGACTATGCTATTATTCGTGGACACCGTAATAATCAGAATGCCCTCGCTCTCGCCGATGGAACCAAAGCTCCGGATTGTGTTGCCCGCGATTAGGTTTCCATGCGCATCATTCTCGAGTCGTATTCCTTCGTTCTGCAAAGTCCCATTTGTACTGATTGTGTTGTTGCGGATGGTGTTATTCGAACTGTTCTGGAACAGCATAATTCCTTCATTGAAGTCCGCAGTGCCCTGAATAGTGACGCGGTTACCCGACACGAGATTGCTATTTGAACTATTCTCAAGCCTAATGCCTTGATTTCTGCTCGTGACATTCATCAGAACTGTGTTTTGGCTGATGGTAGTATTACTGCTTCTGTCGGTCAGCACTGTATTAAAGCCGAACACAAAAATGCCGTGGCTCATGTTCAGCAGGCCCTGCATGTTAATCGTGTTATTCTCAATACGGTTGCCACTGGTAGCAGGGCCTAAGCGGATCCCATCTCCTGTATCTATGCTCAAGACGGTGATGTTGTTATTGGCCACTGTGCTATTGTCCACGACCTCCCTAAAGCGGATGGCATCACTGCTCGCCCCACCTGTGATCGTGATGCGATTAAACAGAACCGCGTTGTTATTTGACGTTGCATTCACACGGATACCATCATCGTTCCCTGTTCCGTTAGTGAAGATTGTATTGCTGAATATGGTGTTGTTCGATACGTTCACAATCATCAGGAGTCCATAGTTGTTACTTGCTGTTCCTTTTGTGGTAATCGTGTTATTCGCAAGGAGATTCCTTATCGTGCGCAATTGCATCAGAATACCGTAATTATCACTCGTGCCATTTGTTAAAATTGTGTTGTTGTTGATCCTGCTGTCACTCACATTCGTCAAGTTGATGCCGATACCGAATGTGCCTGACACATTGATGTCACGGATGAGGCAATCACGGATGGTCACTCCGCTTCTTCCGACGCCCACGATGCCGTTCGCGGCATTCTGGCCGTTGCCGTTATAGAAGATGGAATGCCCATTGCAATTCAGCGTGATGTCATCTGCGCCCAGCGTGATGCATGTCGTGTTGCTCGTCAGGTTCTGCTGTAGATTCACGCTCGTGTTGATCGTGGCCGGGCAGGAAGTAATGTTCACGAATGATTCATTGCTGCTGTACGTGGTGAAACCAGTGACATTGAAGACGAAGACCCCGCCAGTGTAGCTGATCTCCGTGCACCTGCTGGCGGGGCACGACGCAAAGGTACCATCATCCTCGGGATCGACGATCGGCGCAGGATCGATCGTGGTGAGGTTGCGCAACGTGACCTGTCCTGATGTATTCAACGAGGGGAACGTGCTCGTGTCAACCCGCACACGGTTGAACGTGATGTTCACGATCGACAACGAGATGTTGTTCGTGCTTGAGAGCGTGAGGTTCCTGATGTTGACACTGCCGTTTGTCGCGTCAAAGGTGAGATCATTGAAGATAGACAGTGTCGATGCGCCAGGTTCGTGAGAAATCCACGTCCCATTGCTGCGCAATATCGTACCATTGAGGCGCGTCGTGTCAGAACCCGTCTCAGCACGGAACGCGACCCTACCCTCGAACGTGCTGTTGATGATGATGTTCTGGTTCACGCCACCGATACGCAGCCCTGTCGCGTTTGGACTGAAACCGGTCACGTTGGTGAAATTATTGGAGCTCGCACCGATGAATACACCTTCGCTCGTTGCACTCACGCCAAGCACATTGATCAACCGATTCGATGTTGCTGACACGTCTACACCACTGTCAGAAACGCTCACACCGGTGCTATCAACAATCAAGTTACCGCTTGCACTCACCAAGATGCCTTCGCTGCTGCTGCTCGTGCCATTACTGCCTGAAATAATGTTATTCGCTCCACTCACGACGATTCCGCCGCTCGTACCGTTACCCGTGCTATTTGAGATGTTGTTGCCATTCGTGCTGACATCAATGCCGATGCCGCTGGTGGAAATCACCGTCACATTGATGATCGTGGTATTATCCGAATTGCCATTCATTTGCAACCCGACGCTTGTTCCTCGGATGATCGCGTTCAGGATCCTGTTGCGCGGAGAATCAGACCCTATCTGCACTCCTCCTGCGACACCGAATGCGCGGACGCCGATCAAGGTATTGTTGATGGAACTGCTATCAATCATGATCCCTGTTCCTGATCCTGTGCTGTTTCCTTCGGTATTGATGAGCGTGTTGTTCGAGCTTGATTCGATGTCAATACCTTCCTGAGTTGATGCAGTGTTTATCCCTGTGTTGTTCTCAAGAATATTACCATGCGAGCCGGTCTGGAGGCGGATGCCTGACGCTCCTGAACCGATCGCGAGATTATTGCCCAAGGTGTTATTGCGGCTCGCGATCAAAAGAATGTTCCTGCTTGATGCGTTGAATACGGTGTTGTTCAGGATGAAACTGCGATTAGTAAAGCCGAGCTCAATACCCACCGAGAATTCGCGCACATTGCAATCCTTGATCGTGATATTGCTCACGCGACTCGCATTGATGCCGATACCTGCACTGGATGGACCAGTCACGGTGAACCCTAAGCACGAGAATGTCAGGTTGTTTTGACTGATGCGGAAGCACGTTCCTGAAGTTGATGTGGTCACATTTGACGTGAGGAACGTGCTCGTGTTGATGACCGCGCACCCGCTGACGTTCACGCCGGCGCCATATGTGGTGAACTGCGTCACATTGAAGACCAGCGTGCTGCCGGCGAAGCTCACTGCCGAACAAATCGAGCTCGGGCAGGGAATCGCGCTGCCATCATCACGGACATCCACCAAGGGCAGCGCACCAGGCACGCCGAACAAGGTGATCTGCGCGCTCGTGTTCAGGAAGGACAGGTTCGTGCTGTTCACAAACGCACGATTCGATGAGATGTTCAGCTTGGCGAACGTTACGTCGTGCAATCCGCTGAGCACAAAACCAGGATAGCGTATCCTTCCTGCACCCAGCTCAAAGGTGGTGTTGGTGAAATTCGCCAGGTTGTCGCCTGACGAGTTGATCCACTCGGCAGGTGAGAAGAATACAGTATTGTTGAAGACTGAGAAATTGGAGAAACGGATCTGCACCGCATAACTCAGCGTGCCGTTGGTGGTGATGTTATTGGACGCAAAACTGTTGCTGTTGGAACTGCTGAGGAAGATGCCCTGATTGATACCCGAACCATTCGTGAAGATGCGATTATCAGAAACATTATTGTTGGTGGAGGCAACGGCAAAAAAGAGACCATTGTTGCTTGTGGTGCCGCTGGTAATGATCGTATTTGACAGAATCGTGTTATTTTGTGACTGTGACGTCATGAAAATTCCGTCATTGCTGCTGCTTGAACCGCTTGCGAATACGGTGTTGTTTGCGATAAGCGTCCCAGGAACGCCTGAAAGTTCAATGCCTTCATTATCAGAGACTCCGCTCGTCGTAATCGTGTTGCTGAGAATGCTCACGTTCCTCGCACGAAGAAACAGGAACAGTCCGTCGTTCCCTATCGACGATCCTGAGGTACGGATAGTATTATTTCTCACGATCGTGTGCTGCGCGTCTTCCCACACATTAATGCCACCATTGCTCGATGAACCTGTGGCGTTTATACGATTATTTGCGAGAATGTTGGACGACGAATTACGCACAAAGATTCCCACATTCGTGCTCCCCGTTCCATTTGCACTCACCGTGTTATTTTCCACTAGATTCCGGTTGGCATTGATCTCGATAAGAATGCCATAATTATTGGCCGTTCCGTTGGTAAGGATCGTGGTATTTCTCATAAGACTATCATTCGTATTGGAGAGATTAATGCCGATGCCAAACGCACCCGACGCATTGATATCACGGATCATGCAATCCTGAATAGTGACGTTCCTCCTCCCTACCGCAAGTATTCCAAATGCTTGGTCTTGACCGTTCGCACCAAAGGAAATGGTGAACCCTGTACAATTGAAGAACAGATTATCCGCGTTCATTGTCATGCACGTACCGTTTGACGCCGCATTCGCGGTCAAGGATGTGCTGGTGTTGATCGTCGCGCATCCGCTAATCACATCCTGACCTGTGAATTCCTGTGTTCCGAAACCTCCGGAAGGCGGTGTTTCGCTGCTGCCTTCTGGAGCTTGCACGCTGAAACTGACCGGTGTCCGGACGACGTTCGTGCCGTCCGAGGCGACAATGGTGAGCGTGCGCTCGCCCACAAAGTCTGATATGGGAGTGAGCGTGACGATGCTTCCGCTTATGCTCGCGATGACCACATCCTCATCGGCGACCACAAACGTGAGCTCATCACCCTCAGGATCGCTGAAGGACGGCGCAAGGTCGATGGTCAGGGGTGTGGCTTGCGTCGTCGTCAGGCTCGATCCTGAGTAGATCGGCGGCTGATTGGTGGTGTTCTCGCCCGCAAGGCCAGTCGGGCTGGGAAGCTTGACGGTCAGCGTGAAGAAGAACAGCGTGAGAACGATGAGCGCCGTAAGAATAGGTACAACTGCACGGAATTCCCCTCTTTTCCACATATGCACGAGAACACGCATAATTTACTTTAAAAACCTTTGCTCAGAAATCGTGCAACTGCAAGTACTTTTTCTGACGGATGATGATGACCGGAATGCCCTTCTCCTTGAGCCTGCGCTTCAAGCCTTGATCCTGGGTCGCAACCACTGTATCCTTATTTGCTGCTTTGAGGATGAGCGTATCGGTGTAGCCTTTCCTGTCTGTCGCGATGACTGCGATGCGCTTCTTGGCGATGAGCTGCTTGGCGAGCTTTGCGCCGATCTTTTCAGTAGGCCTCGCAGTTGTGCTGATCGCTTCAAGCTCATCGACGGTCTTATCCACGACCGCGAGCTTGTACGTGAACGGCAGGATGCGATCAAGCTCGCGGAAGAAATCAACCTTCCACGCGAGACAATCGACGAGGAAGTTGGTGTCGAGGATGATGGTTTTCACGTAATAAAGAAATCAAGAAGGGTAGTTAAGCGTTGCTATTGTTCATTAACACGGTCCCAGATCTTGGCATCCGACCCTCGGCGGCGTCCAGACCTCGCCCAAAAAGCCCCCGACTGCTTCCGCGAAGCGGGCCTTGCACTTCGTGGCGCAATTATCATCCGATGCCTGTTGCGCAGTCTTCTCCGCGTCCAGCTGCTTCTTGCAACTGTCGTACGCTGCTCGACAATCATTACAGAACGTCGACGACTTGATCGATCCCACCGGCAGTGTGCTTCCTGACCAATACGCACTAGGCTTAAAGAGGCAACGGCATTGCAGTTCGCACACAATCCGTTGCAAGCGTCGACCTTGCCCGGCACACACACAATAATCAAGGATGTCCTTAACGCAGGTCCCTGCAGCGCCACCAGTAGTCATGCATGGCGAGCCTTCTACTTTACTTGCGCATTCTTCTTGCGAATCATACCGGCACCTTCGTTTCTCAGGCGCGATCGTGGTCCCTGGGGTCGCGGTTTGTGGTGTTGACGTTGTTTGCTTCGTCGTCGTTATTGTTGTCGTTGCTGGTTGCGCTGTCACGAGAGGCTGCTCAGAGAACGGCTGATGAATTTGCATACCGGTCGTTCGCGGCTGCAGCATCAGAACGAACAATCCGACCGCAGCGACAAGAACAACGGCAAGAAGCGCTGCCTGACCTCTTTTCATATGCCTCGAAGGGAATGCTGAATATAAAAGCGTTTCGTAATTCCTAACATGCAGCAAGACAGGTCTGCTGTTTGGCAACACAGTCACCAAAGCCTGACTTGTCAGCGCAGGACTTCATGTTCTGGTCAAAGGCGGCATCGCATTTGTCAATGCAACTACCCAACGTAGGACCTGAAGCGCATGCCTTGATGCATTTCTCGCTTTGGCTCATTCCATTCACTAAGCAGGATGAGAACTTTCTCAGAGCACTGGTTTCACAAGTCCCCACGACCTTTTTACATTCATCGCCACACGTTCCTGGCTTCCATTGACCGCCCAAAAACTGGTAACTGAGGATTTGTACTGCATCACTCAAATCAACCTTTCCGTCTGTATTCGCGTCTCCACGCACAAAACGTTGGGTTTGCAACTGTGTAACTGTAGGAGAACTGACAGGACCAGTGATGTCCCCCGGCAGTGTTGACCACTGCGGACAGAGTGCATTGACATCACTTATTGTCGGCGATGATGGGGCTGTCACGACCGCGACACAAAATTTCTGCAGCACTGCAGGAAGCGTGTACAGCACTGACGGCGGTGTTGTACTGCACGCGGCCTTGAGTCCAGTATACATGTTTTGCAACTCAGGACTTATGCTCAACTGGACATCCTGCCCAACCGCATTCGGCCCAACCTGCAGCTGCGCATTGCGCGTACAGAGCTCCAAAGTCATCGAGGGTGAAAAAATAACAGTGGGTGAAGGCGCGGTTGGATACAAAACAGGGTCGCTCCCTATCTGCTCAACAATCACCGGCATCCCGGTGATGCCTGCGTGCTGCAGGAGCGAGAAGATGCTGACCGCTCCTACGACCAGTATTGCCAAGAGCACCAGTGCTTCGTTCTTATCCATGTTCAGATGACATCACGGTGCATGACTCGCAAGTGCCTGAGCAATCCCTTGGAGGGCTCGTTGTCCATGCAGAAGTCATACTGCAACAAACGCAGGTAGAGCGTCCTGCAATCCATCTGGCCAACAGTGGTTTCCTTCTCACAAGCAGGTTCGTGACCAGAACGGCGTATGCATGCATCGAATTGGCCCTGCACTGCCTCGAGGCACGCTTGGTATTGGCCAACAAGCTTCGGACAGTCATGCATGGTTGTTTGCATGGGAATCGCCATACCGGTCGTGCTCACGCCTTTCACGAGAACGAACAATCCGACAGCAGCGACAAGAACAATCGCGAGAATGGATGCAGCTTGACCTTTCTTCATGTATTCACCTCTTCTTTTGTCCAACCGAGCAGAACAAGTATAAAAAGATATGCCCAGATACCTTTTTATACCATCATGCGTGACTGCGAATTATGTCCAAGACAATCCTCAAGGAAGTCCTTGCGGACATCACGCCGAGCAAGGAGGAACGCGCGAGTACTTTGGAGCTCGTCAATGAGTTCCTCAAGAAGCTCAATGCCTCGCTCAAGAAGAACCGCTGCGCTGCCCAAGCAGTGCTTGGTGGCAGCTATGCGAAAGACACCTGGCTACCGGGCGATTATGACGTTGACGTGTTCGTCCAGTTCGCGCTGAAGCACAAGAAAGACAATCTCAGCACCCTGCTTGCGAAAGCGCTCAAGCCGTGGCGGGCAGAACGCATCCACGGCTCGCGCGACTATTTCTGGGTGCGCGAAAAGCAATTCAAGCTCGAGATCGTGCCGGTGCTCGCGATCAAGAAAGCGGCAGATGCCGAGAACGTGACTGATTTCTCGCCCTTGCACGTGCACTGGGTCAACAAGAACGGCAAGAAATACAAGGACGATATCAGGCTCTTCAAGAAATTCTGCAAGGCGCAAGGCGTGTACGGCGCTGAAAGCTACATCCGGGGCTTTTCCGGCCACGTGGTGGACATCTTGATCATTTATCATAAGGGATTTTTGCCATTGTTGAAAGCTGCAACGAAATGGAAGCCGAAGACGATCATCGACTATGATCATCATTACGACAAGAAAGCATTGTTTGTGCTCAATAAGAGCAAGATCCAAGGGCCCTTGATCATCATCGATCCGGTGCAGAAGGAGCGCAATGCCGCTGCTGCGCTCATCCAAGCGAAATATGATGCCTTGGTGCTCGCCGCGCAGAGATTCCTCAAGACGCCGAGCAAGGAATCATTTGTCGAGACCGAAGTTGACCTCGGCCAGTTGGCCAAGCGAGGCCACTTATTGCAAGTCTGCGTCAAGGCTCCGAAAGGCAAAGAGGATGTCGTCGGCACAAAAGTATTGCACGCATTCGAATACGTGAAGCGGTATCTCGAAGACTTCGAGCTCGTCACGTCAGGCTGGCGGTGGAACAAGGACGCACAGGCAGAGTTCTGGTATGTCGTCAAGAAGCGCGTGCTGCCTGCAACGATGACCAGGCAAGGGCCGCCGCTCGAGTTGACGCACGCGGTTGCAGCGTTCAAGAAAGCGCACAAGAAGACATTTGTGCAGAACCATCGCGTGATGGCAGAGATCAAGCGGCCCTATCGCACCCCTGAGCAAGCGCTCGCTGCGGCTGCAAAAGACGACTATGTGAGACAACGCGGCGTGATGATCATGCCACTGCCGTGCGAGGCGGTGCGCGGATGATCGAATTCTTCCTCCATCTGGACCAATATCTTGACATCATCATCCAACAGTATGGCATCTGGACCTATCTCATCCTGTTCCTCATCATCTTCCTCGAGACCGGACTGGTCGTCACGCCATTCCTGCCAGGAGACTCATTATTGTTCGCGGCAGGAGCGCTCGCGGCAAAAGGCCTCAGCGTCCCGGTGCTCATCGTGCTGCTCGCTGCTGCCGCGATCCTGGGCGACACGGTCAATTATTGGATCGGTAGCTTTCTCGGCCCCAAGGTGTTCAGGAAAAAGCATTCATTGATATTCCACAAGGAATACCTGGACCGCACGCACGCATTCTACGAGAAATACGGCGCCAAGACGATCGTGCTCGCGCGCTTCGTGCCCATCATCCGCACGTTCGCGCCCTTTGTCGCCGGCATCGGCAAGATGCAGTATTCGAAATTCCTGACGTACAATGTCCTCGGCGGCATCTTCTGGGTGGCCCTGCTCGTGCTTGCAGGCCATTTCTTCGGCACGATACCGATCGTGAAAGAGAACTTCGAGCTCGTCATCCTCGGCATCATCATCGTCTCGCTCATCCCGATCGTCATCGAATTCCTGAAGCACTGGTGGCATAAGGCATAAAAACATCAGCACGTCTGTGAACGTTATGGGGGAATTGTTCAACCGCATTCTCGAACGCATCGCAGAACGCACGAGAGAGCTCGGCAGCAGCATCATCCTGCCGAACGCGACCGTGCCGTTGAGTGCTGACGCGTTCAGGCCAGTGCTCGCGCAGCCTGCGAAGCGCATCGCGTTCGTTGATGGCGGGAACGCGGAGATTTTGAGAGCGCCCAATTTTTCATTGCAATTTATCAGGTTATACGCAACCATTCACGAGAATGACAAGCGCGTCAAGCAGTGCAAAAAAGAGTTCTACGCGCTCATCGTCGCCAGTGGGAAGGGTGGACTGACGTATGACGTCGAGACCTTTGGCACCGACCTCAAACTGCAGCACGCGTTCTCGGCAGATGACGCGACGCTGAGGACAGGAATGCATTTGGCGACACCATCAGCGGTCGCAGACGCGGTCAGGACATTTGCCGAATTCACGCTCGCGCAAGAAATCTGCAATGAATTGCGCGCAGGAGACCTGCTTGTCCGCGATGGCGACCTGATGCCGACGCAGACGCACGCAGCAGGATATGTCAACGAGCTCAAACGCATCGCGACGCAACGTGGTGTCGTGCTGTGCGGATTGTCAAAGACGACCACCATCCTCACTGATGCAGGCAACAGCGCAGCAGCAGCATTGCAGAAGATTGCGCCTGATGGAACTTGGGTCTATCAATCGCCAGGATCAGTCATCACATTCGTCAAGCTTCATCCGAAGAGCCGCCACGTGTTCCGTCTTGATGTGACGCAGCCAGACCACGCGCGGCTCGTGGCCAGCGCATTGGCTTCACAAGCCACTGATCCTGTCTTCTTGGGTTATCCGTATGGCTTGATCGAAGCAGACCAGTTCGCGCAAGTACCGGGCAATGAGGCGATGAAATTGAAAGTGCAAATCCGGGCGCACGGCGGCGACCAACTGGGCACGCACCTTGCAGCGCTGAATGCGCACGACACCCTGAACGTCTTGTGAGTATTCTACGGTGGTGAATAACCATTTTATACGGTCTCTCGTCTAATCAGTCAAAATAACCGTACGGAGGGATAAGCAATGGAAAAGATTGGAACATGGGCATTCTTGCTTGGCGTACTCATCGCCATCGTGGCCGGACTCGTGCCGAACTTCGCGCAGCCGCCGTTATCCGGCCAGGTCGCGTGGGTCTTGGTGATTCTCGGCCTCGTCGTCGGATTCCTGAACGTCCGCGCACGGGAGATCCAGGAATTCCTCGTCGCCTGCGTCGCGATCTTGGTCGTGGCAGGTATGGGCGGACTCCCGCCATTAGGCAGGACGCTCGGAACCATCCTGACCAACATCATCGCCTTTGTCGCGCCTGCGGCCTTCTTGGTCGCGTGCCGCGCCATCTGGCAATTGGCAGAAGACTGAACAGGATTTTTTTCTTTCCTTTTCTTCTTTTTGTTACCGCCTAAGAAGGGAGACTATGAAACGCGATACTGAATTCATTCTCTGGTTCAAAGACTTGCGCATCGAGGACGTGCCGCTCGTGGGCGGCAAGAACGCCTCGCTCGGCGAGATGTATCGCGAACTCACGCCCAAAGGCGTGCGCATCCCGAACGGCTTTGCGATCACTGCAACCGCATATCGCTACCTCTTGCAGCATTCGGGCATCGAGAAGGAGATGCACACGCTGCTTGACGACTTGAACGTCAAGAATGTCGCGCAGTTGGCAGAACGGGGCCGCAAGATCCGCGAGCTCATCCGCAGGGCAGAATTCCCTGACGATCTCCGCGATGCGATCTTCAAGGCATACAAACAGCTCAGCAAGGAATACCGCACCGCTGATGTCGATGTCGCCGTGAGGAGCTCGGCAACTGCCGAAGACCTGCCTGAAGCATCGTTTGCCGGACAGCAAGAGACGTATTTGAACATCGTCGGCGAGCACGCATTGCTCGACGCGTGCAAGAACTGCTTCGCATCACTCTTCACCAACCGAGCGATCGCCTATCGCGCAGACAAAGGATTCGACCATTTCAAAGTGTATCTGTCCATCGGCGTGCAGAAGATGGTCCGTTCAGACCTCGCGAGCTCAGGCGTGATGTTCACGCTCGACACCGAGACCGGATTCGCCAACGTCGTGTTCATCACGAGCAGCTGGGGCCTCGGCGAAAACGTGGTCCAGGGAGCGGTCAATCCTGACGAATTCTACGTGTTCAAGCCCACGCTCAAGCAAGGCTTCACGCCCATCATCCAGAAAAACCTCGGCGAGAAAGCGATCAGGATGATCTATGCGCACGAGGGACCTCACCCGACCAAGAACATCGCGGTCGCTCTCGAAGACCAGCGCAGGTTCTCGCTCACCGATGCAGAAGCGCTCCAGCTCGCGAAATGGGGAATGATCGTCGAGGAGCATTATTCGCGCAAGAAGGGGAAATGGACGCCGATGGACCTCGAATGGGCCAAGGACGGCAAGCTCGACAAGCTCTTCATCGTCCAAGCACGGCCCGAGACCGTGCAAAGCCAGAAAGCACGCAATGTGCTCGAAGAATACAAGCTCCGCCAGAAAGGCAAGGTCTTGGCGGTCGGCAAGAGCGTCGGCAACAAGATCGGCCAAGGAACAGCGCAAGTCATCAAGGACGCAAAGGAAATCGAACGCTTCAAGCCAGGCGATGTCCTCATCACGGAAATGACCGATCCTGACTGGGTGCCCATCATGCGGATGGCCAAGGCCATCGTGACAAACAAAGGCGGCAGGACGTGCCACGCGGCAATCGTCTCGCGCGAACTCGGCATCCCGTGCGTCGTCGGAACGCTTGACGGCACCGAGAAGGTCAAGAACGGACAGAACGTCACGGTCAGCTGCGCCGAAGGAGAGGACGGCAAGGTCTACGAAGGGCTCTTGAAGTTCGACATCGAGAAGCTCGACCTCAAGACGATGCCTCGGACGAAGACGAAGATCATGATGAACATCGGCAATCCTGAAGAAGCATTCGAGTTCAGCTCTATCCCGAACCAAGGCGTGGGCCTGGCGCGGATGGAGTTCATCATCAACGAATACATCAAGGTCCACCCGATGGCATTGCTGAAGTTCACTACCCTCAAGGATGAGGCAGTGAAGCGGAAGATCGAGCAAGTGACGCACGGCTACAAGAACAAGGCAGACTTCTTCGTCGACAAATTGGCGCAAGGCATCGCGATGATCGCGGCAGCATTCCACCCGCACGACGTCATCGTGCGGATGAGCGACTTCAAGACGAACGAGTATGCGGGCTTGATCGGCGGGACGCACTTCGAGCCCAAGGAAGACAACCCGATGATCGGCTGGCGCGGCGCTTCGCGTTATTACCGGCCAGAATACCAGCCCGCATTCGCTTTGGAATGCAAAGCCATCAAGAAAGTCCGTGAGGAGTTCGGCCTCACAAACCTCAAAACGATGATCCCCTTCTGTCGCACAGTGGACGAAGGCAAGCGTGTCATCGCAGTGATGCGGCAGAACGGCCTCGTCCAAGGCAAGAATGACCTGCAAGTGTACGTGATGTGCGAGATCCCGAGCAATGTCATCCTGGCTGACGAGTTCAGCAAGATCTTTGACGGCTTCAGCATCGGCTCGAATGACTTGACGCAATTGACGCTCGGCCTGGACCGGGACAGCGAAATCGTCGCAGACCTCTTTGACGAACGCAACGAGGCTGTGAAACGCTTGGCTGAGTACGTCATCAGGACCGCCAAGCAGCACAAGCGCAAGATCGGCATCTGCGGCGATGCCCCTTCAACGCATCCTGACTTCGCGCAATTCCTCGTCAAATGCGGTATTGATTCCATTTCGCTCAGCCCAGACGCGGTCATCAGGACCACGCTCAAAATCGCGGAAATGGAGAAGAAACTGCGGCGATAGAACTCTTTCTCGAATAACAGCTCATTTGAAGACACGAATTAACCGATAGAAAAGGTGACACAATTAGCACCCTTCGTGTGTACAAGAAGCGTACGTTCGGCAGTTATCTTTCCGGTATTGATTCAGAATCTTAATACAGAGTGTCTCATTTCTTGTAACGCTCGCAATAGAATCATAGCATTCGTCTCTGAGCTCTTGATTCTGAACTTTATCACAAAGGGAAGCGTCCATTAAACGTTGTTGGGCGATATAAGAATAACAAAGGTCTTTCGGCTCGCTCTTTGGTGAAATTTGTTCGCACATACTCAGATTGTCAAGTGCAACGGCAACACGATAAGAACAATAGTCCTTTGTAGTTTGATTTTGGATCTTAGTGCAGATTGAGCTGTCGTTTCCAGCAACAGCAACTGAACCATAGCAATCATCTCTGATCGTTTGTGTGAGTAATTTTTCGCACAGCGGAAGGGTTCGACCTCTCGTATTTTCGAGATAACAACGATCCTTTATAGTCTGATCTTGGATGTTGTCACAGACCGATACATCTTTTTTAATACCCGCGATGCTAAAATAACAATAATCTTTAATGGTGCCAGTCGGAATAAAACCCTCCGCGCGTGTACTATTCGAAACCATAGAACAAAGAGAGATGTTCAATCGAAGTCGAGCTATATCGAAGTAACAAGAATCTTTTAGCGGAATTTGCTTAATCATGTTGCAAACAGAAATATCTCTTTTCGCGATTGCAACAATGTGATAACAATCTTCTCTCCCTTGACTTAGTTCAAGAAGGGTACAAACGGAAATCTCTTGTTTCTCTTGAGCAGCACGGATATAACAACTAACCCTTTCTTCAGTAGGGAATTTATCGCACATCGAACGAACTTGGGATTTAATTGTACACCCCGCGATAACGACAGAAACAAGTAAAAGTCCAAAGAGAAACCAATTCAAGCGCATAAGGAAACATAGCTTGAAAGTTCATTATAAACTTTCCGATTGAACGCTGCGGATATTAATGCACAACAACCCCTACCTTCTGGGAGGGTTTTGTACGATCACGATCTTCTTGCGCAGGTGGCGGTTGATGTACCAGTCGAATTCGCCGATGATCTTGAGGCCTGCTTTCTTGATGAGCGGCTTGTGGTCGATCGTGTCAGGGAAGCCGAGCACGGCGCGCTTGGTCAGGACGGTCTTGAGCCGTGCGAGGAATGCGGCATAGAGCTCTTCAAGCCCTTTTCTCGGCGTGTTCCTGCCGTACGGCAAGTCTGCGACAAGATAGGGAATCTTGCCGGAGAGTGTTCGCGCGTCTTTTTTTGCGAGTTTGAAGCTCTTGATACCATATCCTTGGAGGTTTTTGACCGCTTTCGCGAGCAATTTCGGTTCGATGTCAGAGCCGATTGCCTTCAAACCGATGAGGCCTGCCTCGATAAGCGTGCCGCCAGCGCCGCAGAACGGGTCAACGAGCTCGCCTTTCGTGATTCCGGTGAGATTGACCATCGCCCGCGCGAGCTGCGGATGCGTTCCGGTCGGGTGCGGAGCAGGCCAGCGATGCACTTTCCTCGCCTCAAAGTCCTCGGTGCTCTGCCAGAGGAGCTTGCCGACGACCACATTGCCATCGATGAAGAAGAAATGGAACTCAGACCCAGGATGACGCAGGTCTGCCTTGCGTTTGGACAGTCTTTGCGCGACGCGTCGGGCGATGGCCTTCTGGAATGCGTTATCCGCGTGATGCGCGACCACCTTGAACGTGCGCTTCGCGCGCCAACTGAACGTGCCAATGCGCTTCCAGAGCTGTCCGGCCGTGCACGTGAACAAGAACTCGTATGCAGCGTGCGAGAGGCCGAGGCGTGAAAATGCGCTGCTCTTTATTTCTGCGAGAAGGATCTCGTCCTCGAATTGCGCAATCTTCCTGCCCTGCGTGACGGTCAGCGCCTCTGCTGCAGCGATCCGAGCATAGCGCTGATACAGCCGAAAGAAGACCTTCATCGCTTCTTGAACTTTTCCTTGAGGAGCTTTTGCGTGCGCTTGTTCACGACATACAACACCACGAAGAACGTCGCGAGCATCAGGATGAACCCGAGCTTGGTGCGGGCATATTCCCAATAACTCACCGTCGCTGAGAAGGCAGTCACGACCGTGCCGAAGAACAATCCCATCAGCACCGCGTCCTGCCACGGCAAGAACAACGCGACGATCAGGATGATGAGGTTAAACGCGGTGATGGCTGCGTATTTCCAGCCGTTATACACGTTGCGCTCCTCATTCCACTTCTGCTCTTCCACGCGCATCCTTGCGAGGCATTCATTGGTCTTCGCCTGCTGTTCGTCTGCGAGCTGCTGCTGTTCTGGAGGGGCGAGCTTCTCGCTGATCGGATACCGCGGATAGCATTCCTCAGTGCCACGGAAATAACTCTCGGTTCCGGTGAACTTCGGGAAGAACACGTTTGCGCCGAGGAACACCATCGGCACATAGAGCAATGCGATGACAAGAACATACAAGAGCTTGACCCAGTCAACCATGGCTTTTCAGGATTGATTGTGGTATATTAAGCTTTTTCTTTTTGGACCTCGAGAACGCGGGTGCGTTCTCGACGGTGCTCAGGAATCGCTTCACGATTCCTGACATATAGAAAAATATTTATAGTATCTTACCGAAAAATTTCCGTATGCCACGCGGACGACCAACGAAGTCAGAGATTCGGCAAAACATGATAGAGATCCTTGCCGTGAAAGGAGAGGCATACGGCTACGAATTGGCAAAAATCCACAACGCGATCTTCCCGGGCTGCACGCGCGAGAATGTCTATTATCACCTACGCAAGGGCGTCGCCATCGGCGAATTCATCGTGAAAGCGATCAAGCAAGAGAAAGGCGAATTCTCCTGGGGTTCGGTCGTGGAGAAGAAATACTACGCGCTCGGGCCCAATGCGAAACCGCAAGGCAACGAACGCGTCAAGCAGTATTTTGCAGGAAAAAGATAATCAATAGCAGCGTCCTGCGCATTTTGACGTGCAGAACTCGATGAACTTCGGCTCGCACGCCCGGGCATCGCGCAAGGAGCACGCGGTCGAACACGCAGACGGGTCGATGATGCTTCCGCAATTCTGCTTGCACGCCGTTCCTGTGGTCTGACGGCAGGCAAGCTTTGCCGCAGTCGTGCACGAAGACGCGCATTCATCAATGCAGTCCTGAACAGGATTCTCCGAAGGCTTGCTCTCAGGAACGACTATTACCACAGGCTCGCGCGGCAACACGTTCTCAGGAATCCAGACCGGAGCAGGTTCTGGCGCAGGAGCAGCTGGCGGCAGGGTCGCGTTCACCACGATCTCTCGCGGGCCGGTCTCTGGCGGCAGCTGGTTGATGACGACCGCACCGGTGACTGCGCCTGTCGGCGATTTCTGACAGCCGACCAGCACAAGAACGAGTACAAGAATGCTAACCCAGAAAACCCGCGACGACATTGACAATCACCATCACCAAAAATATCATGCTGACAAACTTCCAGATGCGAAGACCTGGCCGTTCCTTAAAAAGCTTCTGCATCGCGAGCTGCAGCATCCTGCCACCATCGATCGGGCCGATCGGCAAGAGATTGAACAAGCCGATGCCCAGGCTCAGCAAGAAGAGCCAGTACAACAGGCCGAACGTCCAGAGGATCAATGGCACAGACCACGTGCCATATGCTGCCTTGAAGTCGTCCTTGATGTCTGCGTGCTGACGCGAGAAAACGCCGAGGTAGGCCTTCGATGCGTTCTTGGGATGCTCAGTGAGCGTGAACGTGTAGGTTTTTTCCTTGGTCTGCAAGGAAATCGTATCACCAGGCTTCTTTACGGCGAGCGCAGACGTCAAATTCTCCAGGAAAGGAGTCGAGACAGTATCGATGCCGGTGATGATCTCATCCTTCTGCATCCCTGCAAGCGCTGCAGGGCTCTTGTCTTCCACGTCAGTGATGCGCACGCCGCCAGGAATCAGCATCGCCTCGGCCAACGGGTTCGCGACAAAGATGACGAGCAATAATACTGCCCCTGCGCTCACCAAGTTCGCGAACGGCCCTGCGGCAAAGACGCTCAATTGCTTGAACCTGCTCTGCTTTTGCAGATGCTTTTCGTCAGGCTCGACAAATGCGGCAGGAACAATCGGGAAGATGATACCGAGAAACGCGAGGCCAGCGCTCTTGACCGGCATCTTGTGCACGCGCGCAGCGATGCCGTGGCAGAACTCGTGCAGCACCGCGATGATGAAGATGCTGAGGATCCAGTACACGAACGGGACAAAGAAGACCCCTTTCGCCTGGAACGGCAGCACCGGCTGGATGCCAGGAACTGCGCCAGGAGCGAGGAACAGCATCGCTGTGTTCTTGATAAGCTCATAACTGATGAGGACCATGCCGCCGAAGCCGACGATGATGCCGATGCCGAAGAACCACGTCCAGAAGCGCGGAGCACAACGCGCGATGCGATCCATCAATGACAATCCTTTCTGCGTCCGCCACATCACGAAATACAAGAGCGGGACAAAACCTTGGATCTGGATGTTCCTGCGCTCAAACCAGATGAAGATGAGCATCAGGATGACAAACAGAATCAGCAATACGTATTGGAAATCCATGACGGCACGGTCAGCGCGCTCGTATAAAAAGGTTTACTTCTTGCGCTTGGGCTTGAATGCCTTGCCCTGGCACTTGCGGCACTTGACGACGCCTTCAGAAATCTTGCGGTTGGGCGCGTTGATGACCGACTTGCACCTGCGGCAGACAAACTTGTTGCGGAACATCCGCGCGTCAGCTTCGGGGAACTTCACCATTCGGATGCCTCCGAATGGTGAGGCTCAAAAATCTGTGATTTTTGATGATTTACCATGCTTATTCACTTCCGCTCTTGACCTGCTTCATGACCTTCTCGCCCATCACGATCCAATATAATACTTGGCATCCCTCGACCACCTGACCCTTCATCTCAGCCGGAATGGCCATGTCAAAGGTCTCAAAGGTCTCGGCGTCCATCACGTTCGCCTTGTCGCCCACGATGCTCAGCACCTGGGCAGTGCGCTTCTCGATGATCGGGACTTCGACATTGTCGTGGCCCGGCATCACGACCTCGCGCTTCTTCTCATCCAGCAGGCCGATGGCCACGATGCGGACTTTCGCGTGGCCGTGCTTGCCTGACTTGCTCGTGTCCATGTTCACGACCTTGCACGCGACGCCATCGATGAGGATGAAGCTGCCTTCCTTGATGGATGTCGCACCCACAATCTTTGTTGACATCGACGAATCGGGGAAGAGGGGTGTTTATATAGATTTCGAAATCGCTTTCGGCGATTTCGAGATCCCCGCCAACCGCGGTTGGCGATAGATTTCGTTAGAACCAGGAGAACCAGGGTTTTCGTTTCTGTGTAGCCACCACGCGTGAAAGCTCTTGCTCCAATCGCGCGGCATTCGGGAATTTGTGCTCATCCTGGCGGAAGGCGTGCGTGTGGAAGCGATGCGAGCCGCCCTTGCCGGAGAACTGATGCTTCTTGTGCAGGAGCTCATGATACATCACGTAATCCATCAACACAGGATGCTCGAGCAGGATCGTGCTGATGCTTACCGTGTCCGTGCCGAGATCATAGTGTCCGAGCTTGGTGATGCCCTTGCCGATCACGAGATTCGGCTGGTCCATCATGCCGTTGAAGAACTGCTCGTTCAAGCGCTTGAAACTCTCTTCCAGGACAGGATGCGACTTGGTCTTCGCGATCGTGCGCGGCACGCCCTTCATGAAGTACGCGTATAAATCCATCTGCATCGTGTGCCTGCGGTCCTTGAACAGGCGCGCAAGCAAGTGCTGCACGAGGCCGATCTGGATGTCCCGACTGACCGTACGCCAGTGCTTGCTGAGATTGAGCGTGATGCGCTTCTGGAACCGGTTCAGGCTGATACGCGCGTTATACCCCTTGAATTTCCCTGAGTACTGCACCGCGGCAGCGTATGCGTACGGCTTCTCAGGATAGAGCATGTTGAATGCTTCGCGCACGATATCCATATACAGCAAGGCACACGGGTGCTTGATAAATATTGTGCGAAATGTTTATATAATCTCCAATTCCTTGCACGAATCGTGGTGGTATTAAGAAAGGCACAGACAGGCAGACGGCTCGTTCCGATCGTGACCGGCGCCCTGCTCTTGGTATTAGGATTCCTCGCATTCCGGAATAGCTTTGGTTTTGATCCGACCGGAGCAGTCACGCTGCACAATACCACGTTCAGCAGCACGTTCTTCGTCAATAACCAGACCGTCAGCATCCCGGTCAATGATGCCTTGGTGGGCTTCAACAGCCAGGAGCACATCTATATCAATGCGGGGGGCAGGGAGATCAACATCACCGGCAGCATCTCGGTGCACCATTTCGACGGCATGATCATGTGGGATGAAGAGCGCATCATCGCCAAGGGCACGATGGACAGCATCCACGGCGATAACTTGGACATCGCGTGGAAGCGCCGCGAACGCGCAACCATCACGCTCTCGAGCGGAGTCGCAGACATCATTGGGATGAATCTCTCATCATTCAGCGAAGAAATCATCGGCGAAGTTCGCCTGGAGAGACGGTGGTCAGCACGCGTCGTGGACGCGCCGTTCGCGATGACCGGATTTGAAGGACGCGCATATTTCCAGCGCATCAACAACGAGACTATCCTCGTGTTTGATGGTCACGCAGACGTCTTTAACGTCGAAGAAGAAAACCTGCTCAAGCGCCTGGTTTAATAGCCGACTTCATACCGCAAGACCGCGCCGAATTTTCCCAATTCCTTCAATTGCGCGCCTTCCCGGGTCTCTGTCGAGATGATCTTGACGGTCGTGCTGTAACGTTTCGCGATCGCCTCGAACTCATCGATCTTCTCGTCTTCCAACGCCTCAGAGAGCAACAACAGGTCCACGGTGCCCATCTGGAGCACGCGTTTCACCTCTGCCTCGCCGTACGCGACGATGTTCGGCCGGGTCGCGAGCAATTCAAGGAACCTGCTGACGGTCTTCTTCTCATCAGCGACCTCTTCCTGCGCGAGGATGTCGCTGGATTTCTCCAGCAATTCCTCCAACCCGAATTCCTCGGTGTAGCTGAGGTCCTTGATGCCGAGAATCTTCTTCTTGAGCTCATTCGTGATCAGGCCAGACTCCACGAATTCGTACTTGGTCGGGCCTGGACCGCCGACAATGATGCCCTTCAGGCCCTCCATCATGAAGAACTGGTCCTTCATCACTTCCGCGACCTTGCCGAAATGATCCTTGACCGCGATCTCGCGGTTGCGCTGGAAACGCAGTGCAGACTGGCCGCCTGCCTTGAATTTTCCCGGCACGTGCGAATGCGTCTTGGTTAGCGGGACGATCGTCTTCCCCTTGAGCAAGGCGATGATGGCATCGCGCGCGTCGATGACCACGAGACCGTAGGACTCCTTGGCCACCATCATCGACCTGAGGATCTCCAGGTCGAACAGCTTCTCGCATTTGTAGATGCGCATCTTCAACGGCACCGGCGGCTCGACGCTCCAGACACGGACGTCGGATTTTCCCTCACGCGCGAGGATGTTGCCGGAGAAGACCGCCAGGCCGTGTGGCGGCGTCCTGCCGACCGTACGCAAGTGCTGGATCATCCGCTCGAGCGCGTCAATGACATTGTTCCTCGTGCTCGTGCTCTTGATGTTCGATGCCGTTCCCTGCTCCTGCTGCAAATGCTGCATGATCTTGATGAGATCATAGCCCACAGGGACATAGACCGAGACGAATTCCGTGTGCGCCGCCTTATAGGTCTCCAATTCCTTGACAAACTTCTTCAGGCTGAATTTCTGGTGCGCAGTTATGCTCATGGGGGAACAGCAGTCAGACTACAGAAAAGGCTACGATTGCGACTGCTGATGGTTCTTCATACGCTCAAGCATCGTGCAGGCACCTTATTAATCTTTGCCTGCAGCTCAACAGTAACCTTTAAAAAGCGACCCTTGCTTTCCGAGGAGCTATGCCGAAAAAGCAAGAGGGTTTGGGACCAGTCAAGCGCTTCGGCGTCCGCTACGGCAGGACGGTCAAGTTCAAGCGCGCGGTCATTGAGAAGCTGCAGAAGGCAAGCACCAAGTGCCCCTACTGCGCCAAGCACAAGGTCGTCCGCAAGAGCAAAGGCATCTGGCACTGCACCAAATGCAAGAATACGTTCTCAGGCCAGGCATACACGTTCGTCGCCAAGCCCTCCCTGACCCTGCCGCCAGTCGCGCAAGTGATGGCAGAAATCCAGCGACCTGAAGAATCTGATACCGACGAACAATCTGAGGCAGCATAAATGGTCAAACAACCCCAATCTTCGATTGGTGAGCACTTGTCCGACCTTCTGGTCGGCAAGTTCTGGAGAATGCTGCGCATTCTCCCGATTTACCATTCAGAGGTGCGCTCCGAATGGTAAAGTATACGTGTTTCACCTGCAGCAAGAAGATCTCCGAGGACATGATGGGCAAGCGCGTGCGCTGCCCATACTGCGGAAGCAAGATCCTGTACAAGTCCCGCAGTGCCACGACGAAAGTCAAGGCGATTTGAGATTCTATGGACCTCTCCAAAGAAACCCAGGAAAGCATCAGCAAGCTACAGCTTATCGAGCAGAACGTCCAGACCCTGCTGATGCAAAAGCAGCAATTCCAGAACCAACTGTTCGAGATCGAGAGCGCGTTGAAGGAGCTCGAAAAGACGAGCGAGGCGTTCAAGATCGTCGGCAATGTGATGATCAAGACAGACAAGACCGCCTTGAAGGCAGAGCTCGACCAGAAGAAGGAGCTCCTCGACCTCAGGCTCAAGAACATCGACAAGCAGGAGAAGCAGATGAAAGACAAGGCAGAAGCCTTACAGAAAGAAGTTATGAGCAAGATCAAGAAGTGATTTCTATGGACCAACTCACGATGGTGATTGCGGCATTGCGCGAACTCGAACAGGACACCCAAGTACCCAAGAACGTCAAGAACACCGTCGGGAACACCATCAAGGCCCTCGAGCAGGACGGCGAGATAAGTATCAAGGTCTCACGCGCATTGCAGGAATTGGAGCAATTGACCGAAGACAACAACATGCAGGCCTACACGAGAACCCAGATCTTCAACATCGTCAGCCTACTTGAAGTTCTCTAGACCGACGCACTTCTTCAATCTCTTTGCGTATCTGCGCGTGCGTTTTTTCGACCAGCATCTGGTACTCGTCATGCGGCAAACGCATGGCAGTCACATACGGTCCTTGACGCTGGTTCTGATACGCCGCAGGCGTCAGGATATACAACTCGGGGAACACTTTCCGATAGAGTTGATAGACTGCGTCTCCTGTCGCGAGGGCAGCCGCAATGCTCTCCTTACCGACATTCTTGATCGCATAACTCGCGCCGTGGTCATCGGCAAGCGTCAGCGCCTGCGTTCCGAGAAACAATGCGACGCGTGCGGTATCACCTTGTTCGAGCAATTCGTCGATGAATTTAGGGTATGCGAAATCGCAGGTCGCCTTCCGGCCATTCTTGGGCAATCCCAATCTGGACAAGAGCAAGGTGATCTTTGATGAAAGCTCATAGCGCTTATGCTTTTTTACATGCTTCAGTTTCAAATCGAGTACCTGTTCGATCTCATCAAGATGCAACGGCTCAGAAAAGTAGAATTGAGGAACATATGCGGGCTGCCGTTTCCGCGGAGGCAATGGCTGCGCAGTGTTTGGCGCGCTGATCATGCCTGAATGCCAATTGAGCCCGGCCACATACGTCGCGATCCCCAGCGTGGACGAATCCGAATGCAAGGGCACAAGGCCGCGTTCCATGAGAAAATCAACCCCTTGCACGCACTTCGGCTTCCTCCCCTGACGCCACCGACGGAGTGTGAAGGGACTGATGCCTAAGCGCTTCGGCGTCGCCTCGCCATTCATCCTCTGGAACTGACGATACAACTCATAGCGTCGTGCGCCGTCCTGCGCATAGTGCTTCGCGATGTCTTCCTCACTCACGAATGTCTTCATCGAAGAAAGAAAGCTCGCCCGGTCTTTTTAAGGCTTCGGCATCGTCGGATGCCGAATGCCTCGTCACCTATGGTGACGTTGGCTTTGCAGCGCTGTATTTTTGTTCAAGCATTCGGTACGCTTGGAGATCACGATACAAGGTCTTGTTGCGATGACGTCCGAACGATATATCGTTTATGCTGTCCAGGGCATCTTTTTCGTGCGTATCACACGTGATGGGCAATGGCGCGCTCATCAAAAGCTGTTTCTCATCGCACACCACATCATCAGGACCGACATCCCGCCATTGATCATACGCGTGCTCGATCGGTTCGCCACGCTCCTCGACTGTTCTTCGAAAACGGTTCAGCAGATAATGTGTGCAACTCCAACACACGCCAAGCTGTTCTTCCAATGATTGGATATTTTGCTGGATGATCGTGCATTTGATCGCGCGTTCTTGCTGCAGGGAAGGACGTCCTGGATGCTCGGAAAGCTCTCGTTGGAGGCGGTCCAAGCGTGTCTCAATCCCATTGTACACCTGCGACGGTCCTGAAAAGCCCCCTTGCTCAAGCAGCCAGATGACTTCAAGATGGAATTCGCTCAGAACAATCGAATGATAGAGCTTTTCAAGTGTTTTGAACATCTTACCGCTTCCTGACCCTGATTTCCTGCGTGATCAGGGTGGCATTGGGCAAGTGGATGATGTCTCCTCTGCTCGCAAGGGTCGTGGCGAGCAGGCCAAACACCTTGACCTTGCCCGTGACCGAACCGACCGTGATGGTGTCGCCGACCTTGAAGTACTTGCGATGGCTCAGGCGGATGCCGGCGATGAAGTTCGGCACGAAATCCTTGATGCTCAGCACGAACGCGATCGCGAGCACGACCAAGACTGCGGCCGCGATGACGTACAGCACGATCGCGGTCACGCCAATCTGGTCCAAGGCGACCACGATTGCGATGAAGTACAGGAAGTATTCAACGATATGGCTGAGCAATTCTTCCATGCCGAACCGCACGCCTGCCTTCTTGAGGATGCTGTTGACCTCGAGCTCATGCAATGCGCGGTGCGTCAGCTTGCCCAGCACCTTACCGATGATGAATCCGATGAGGAGGACGATGACTGCCGAGGCGATCGTGTTCACGACGCCGTGCGCCTGCGTCCACCACTCCAGCAATGCCATACGGAAAACAAGCAGCAATGCTTTTATAAACCTTTTCGGGTGATGATGACTTTATGGGAGTTCCTGAGAGGATCAAGGAGATCGAAGACGCGATGCGCAAGTGGCAGTACAACAAGGCCACGGAGCACGCGTTCGGCGTCGCGAAAGCGCAGATCGCCAGGCTCCGCGAGAAGATGGAGAAAGAAGCGATCAGGAAGGGCGCCGCGGGAGCGGGCTTCCAAGTCAAGAAGTCCGGCGACGCGACCGTCCTCCTGCTCGGCTTTCCCAGCGTCGGAAAGAGCACACTGCTGAACAAGCTCACCGGCGCCAAGAGCAAGACCGCCGCGTACGCGTTCACGACCCTTGACGTCATCCCAGGCGTGCTGCAATACAACCAGGCCAAGATCCAGGTCCTCGACGTGCCCGGCATCGTGGCAGGAGCTGCCTCAGGACGCGGCAGGGGCAAGGAAGTGCTTGCCGTGCTCAGGAATGCTGACTTGGTGCTCATCTTGATTGAGGCGCTGCACCCTGAGCACTATCCCGCGATCCTCAAGGAAGTGTATGATGTCGGCGTGCGCACTAACCAAGCGCCGCCGGTCGTCAAGATCGCCAAAAAGTCAAGAGGAGGCATCGACATCAGCGCCACGGTGCCGATCGAGGTCGGTAAGGAGACCCTCATCGAGGTCCTCAAAACATTCCGCATCAACAACGCAGACATCGTCATCCGCAGCCCGATCACCATCGACAGCTTCATCGACGCGATCGAAGGCAACCGGAAATACATCCCCTCGATTGTCGTCGTGAGCAAGTTCGACCTCCTGGACGAGCACCAGCAGCAGACATTCGCGGAGAAATTCAACTTCGACCTCGCGGTCAGCGCCGAACAGGACATCAACATCGAGCGCCTCAAGGAGATCATCTATCAGCGGCTCAGGTTCATCAAAGTGTATCTGAAAGAGGTGGGCAAGAAGCCTGATCTCAAGGAGCCGATGATCGTACGCAAGGGAACGACCATCGAAGACATCTGCAACCGCATCCACCGTGATTTCGTCAAGAAATTCAGGTTCGCCAAGATCTGGGGCAAGGGCGCGAAATTCCCCGGCCAGCAGTTCAGGATTCTCGACAAGAAGCTCGAGGACGGCGACATCCTCGAAATCCACGTTCGCTAAATATGTCGGCACGTATTTAAACCGCGATACATTGATTATTCTTCCATGCAGCGTGAGGACCACAGCACACGCAGGGACATTCTCAAACTCTTCGGCATGGGAGGCGCGCTGGTGAGCCTCGAGGCATGCATCGGACCGCCCATCGAATGGCTCGATCCCACGCCTGCGCCCCTGCAACTCATTGCCACGACCGCCATCGACCAGTTCCTCCACGAGGACTATCGCGGCGCAGAGCATACCCTGATGCCCGCGCGCATGATGTACGATGGCGACGTGGGATATATCGCGCTGCTCTCCATCGCGCTTTCCGCGAACAGGCATTATTCGCATGCCGAGCACTTCTTCCGCAAGCTCATCGACCGCTTCGAGAAGCAGCCCTTGGTCATCACGACCATCCGCGACCGCATCAGGCCCTTGTTCGGCACCAAGCCCTACAACGAACTCAAACCCAAGCTCCAGTTAGCCGCGCGCATATTCCCTGATTTGTACGCCGTGATCGGTTTCCTCGAACTCGCAGAACAGAACTATGGCGTCGCACGGCAGGCTTTCGAACAAGCCCTGCCACGGCATCCTGAGAAAAAGAGGCACTACGACGCATTGTTCGGCCAGCTCGCGCGGTATGCGCACGAAGCCCAAGACACGGTCGCAGAAGACGGCTACAAACACATCCAGGAGCTCTTCAAGGACAGCCCCACCACGGCGAGCACGACAATCAAGTAGCGCAACATTTAAGACACCGTGCTGATTCTTTCGCCCTATGCAATTCGTCGCGTACGGGCACCAACTCATCGAGGGAACGCACAAAACGACTTTCGAGATCACGCAGCACACCAGCGTGACGCCTAAGGGTGACTGCATCATCGGCACGCGGGCTGCATTTGATCCTGATGCGCTGGCTGCGCTCGCGCAAGTGTCGAAGAAGCTCAAAATCACGCTCAAGACCAAGAGTTATACCGAGACCATCATCGGCGAATCAAATCCTGCGTTCTCGCCTGGCCCTGAAGTGGTCATCAGGAAGACAGACTTCATTTCTCCCCGGACGCTGGTCATCAAGGCAGACAAGGCTGCGGCGGATTTGCCGCGGCATTTCATCGAGGCCTTGAAAGACCCGAAAGAATCCTTGACCGTCACGGTCGAACGATTGGACTAATCGACGAGCAACCTTCTCGCCTTGGGCACGAAGTTCAGGATGTTGCCTTCCTTGACCTTGCCGCAGCCCACGAAATCAGTGCTGGATTTCAGGATGATGAAGCCGCTCGCATCAGTCTTCTTGGCGAGGTCCTCGCCGCGCAGCCAGTGCCTGAGCTCTTGCGCATCGAGCTCGACGACATTCTTCTTCGCTTTGGGCCCGATGAGCTGAGAGCCCTCGATGCTCAGCCTGATCTCGTGGTTCTTGTATTCACCCAGATAGAGACCGACCGCGTTAATGCGGAGCTTCTGGGCATCAATCTTCGTGATGTCCTTCGAGACGACGAACAAATCGTTCTTGGAACTCTGATACCACGCCCACGGAAAGTCGATGTCTGCGCCCCACTGGTCCTTCATCAGAGCGAGGATGGGTTTCAGATCCCTAGCCGAGAGCGCGCGGAGATTGGTCTTCATCAAATCCCCCAGGTCGGGTTGTTCTTGCGCATGATCACGGCGATCTCCTTGAGGAGCTCTTTCTCATCGTTGGACAGGTATTGCTTGAATTCCTTGTACGTGCGGAAATGCTCCTCAGGGATGGACGAGTAGAGGATGTCGCCTTCGTGCAGTTGACGGCCGATGATGACATTCGGCATCGCGGCAGCCACCTGCTTGCCCCGCTCTGCCTTGTCGATGTTCTCCTGTTCGTGCTGGAGGCCTTTCACGACCGTGAGCTCGCGGCCTTCGGCATTCATCAGGGGCGTGCCGGTTTTCAGCGTGCCGGCCAAGATGTGCACGCCTGCCACCGCAGGGTTGCTCTGTCTGAAGACATACCCTTTGAGCACCTCGATCTTGCACGGCCTGACGAGCAGGTCAAGCGCTGACAGCTCAATGGCCTTCTTCTTGTGCTCAGCCCACTTCTGATAGTCCTCGATCAGGCGATAGATGACCGTGTTCGTGAGGACTGCGACAGACGATTCCTCAGGTTGAGGGATATTGAAACCCAAAACGACAGCCAAGAGCGGGTCTTTCTCAGCATTGGCTGCTGCGTCAGTGATATCCTTCTTGCTGACCGGCCCGATGCCGGCGCGCTTGACCGAAATGTTGGCGTCCTTCAGCAATGCGACAAACGCCTCCAGGGAGCCGAGCGAGTCTGCCTTGATGACAACACCCTCCTTGGCGATGTCCAGGACGACCTTCTCGACCTCTTGCTGCACCTTCGCCTCGGCGTCCTTGACATTCTTGGGATTACCGATGATCGGGACGCCGGAAATGACGTTGTCCGTGTCAGGAGCGACGATCTTGACGCCGGTGGCAGCGTGGACTTCCTTGATTGACGTGAACTTGGTCTTCTTCTCACGCATCTCTTGGAGCGGCGCAGGGAGGAACAATGCTTTGACCCGGGTCGTGATCGGGCCTTCCAGGCCTCCGATGACGAGCGTGTCGTTGACCTTCAAGGAACCATCATAGAGTATGACGTCCAAAGTCTTGCCGAGGCCCTTGTCTTCCTTGACCTCGATGACCGTGCCTTGCGCTGGCCCGTGCTCGGTGACCTCCAGGTTCTTCTCGAGGAAGCGCTGTGCGAGCGCGGTGAGGACCATCAGGAGCTCAGGGGTGCCTTCGCCGGTGACCGCAGAGGTCGGGACGATGGCGACCTGCTTGGTGTAATCACTGACGCGGTCAAAACGCTCAGAATCAAAGCCGAGCTCAGAGAGCTTGCCCAGGATCTCATAGACCTTGATATCCAGCGCGCGCTGCGCTTCCTGCTCCTGCTCGGCGATATTCGCGAGCAACAGCTTTCCTGGCGCAGGACGCCAGCGCGGCAAGAGGTCGATCTTGTTCGCAGCGACGACAAACGGCGTCTTGTAGTGCTTGAGTATCTCAATGCATTCCAGCGTCTGGGGCATGAAGCCCTCCATCACATTGATGACCAGGACGGCGATGTCTGACAGGTTGCCGCCACGACGCCGGAGATTGACGAAGGCAGCGTGGCCTGGAGTATCAATAAAGAGCAGTCCAGGGATGGTCAGCTGGAATTTGAGCTGCTGCATCAGGGGACCGCATATCTGCTGGATCGTGGGCAAGGGAACGATGCTCGCGCCGATGGCCTGGGTGATGCCGCCTGCCTCCCGGGCAGCGATGGCACTACCCCTGATCTTGTCCTGCAACAGGGTCTTTCCGTGGTCCACGTGGCCCATGATGGCCACGATCGGCTGGCGTATCATGACCGAATGAGCATTTGGCTTCTTTAAAAAGATAGGTGCTCAGAACAGGGCGCCTCGGGCACAGGGACCATCCCTAACGACGGTTTCCCCGAACCCTTTATTTTCACCACTTGCTAATGGTTGTAAACACGAAGCTTTATAAATAGGTCACTATTAACTGGGGGTAACAAATAGCGATTTCCGCTACTATCGTCGGGGGTTAACAGCGACTATGAACACGCACAAAATGTTTGGAATGATTGGAATTGTGCTCCTCTGCACCTTGGCACTGGTCGGTGCCGTGGCTGCAATCCCGGTGAACATCACCCGGGTGGAGATTGACGACCACAAAATCAACCCTGACCAGACGAATCGTCTGGATGTCGTCCGCGACAGCAAGGTCGAGATCGAAGTGACCTTGGAAGCGAGCGACAATGTTGATGACGTCGAAGTCGAAGTGATGGTTTCGGGCTTCGAGCACAACCAGGACAAGCGCCTTTCTGACCATATCGGCCCGTTCGACATGGACGCGAACGTCACGTACCGCAAGACCCTCCACATCACCTTCCCCGACTTGGTCGATGAGGATGATTACAAGGTGCGCGTCATCGTGACCGACCGCAATGGCCGAGAAGTCATCGAGAACTACAACGTCAAGATCGATGTGCCCCGCCACGAGATCAAGATCGTGGACGCACTCTTCACGCCTTCACGCCACGTCCAAGCAGGCCAAGCCTTGCTGACCGTCGTGCGCGTCGAGAACTTCGGCGAGAAGGACGAGAAAGACGTCAAGGTCACCGTGAGCATCCCTGACCTCGGCATCAGCGCCTCGGACTTCATCGAGGAAGTCGAGGCTGAGGAAGAGGCACAGAGCGAGCAGCTCTACCTGAAGACCGACAAGTGCGCCAAGCCGGGCGTGTATGATATGGTCATCCAGGCGAGCTATAATGACGGCTTTGACCGTGAGGCAGTCGAGGGTCAGATCGAGATCCTCAAGAACCCTGCCTGCGTCCAGAACGAGAGCATGGTGGAAGTACAAGTTCCTCCTGCCCCTGCTCAGGACCAGGTTGAGGCTGTGCCGCGCACGGGCAAGGTCCGCACCGCACTCGAGGTCATCCTCCTGGTGCTGGTGGCGCTCTTGGTCTTGATCGGCCTCGTGATCGGCTTCTCCCGCATGGGCAGCCAAGAATAAGCTTTTTATCTTTCCTTCACTTCTTTTTCATTTATTCCTCACCAGGAACCCTATGGAACTCGAAACCGTCCTCAAGGACCTTGAACAGCTGCCGGGCGATGCGTGGACATACACCACGATCCGCCACGACGATTATTTTGATTATTGGTATGAACAGCTCAAGACCACCTATCAAGGCGCTGCCGTGTTCTTCCAAAGGAAATACGAACAAATCCTTGTGCAAACACGCATTGAGGGAATCGGCCTCAGCATTGTCCGCGACCACAATCCTGTTCTGACCGCGTTCACGCCATTCCCTCATCTGGTCAAAGACGAACAGAAAATCCTCGCAGAGCGCCTTGAGGCCGCATTCAGGACCATTGAAAAGCAAGTGCCTCCTGCGAATCGCACGATCGTCGGCTGAGAATAAGATTATTAAACCCTTCTTCTGCATTGTGTCGTATGCCGACTGATGCAGAGCTCAAGGAGCAGTTCAAGAAGGTCGCGAGCGCGCATCCTGACAAGTACTTCCCGACCAAAGCACTCAAATCACTCGACTTTGGCAGACACACGTGCACGAACTGCAAACGCCACTATTGGACGACGCACGCCGACCAGAAGGCCTGCGGCGACCCTGCGTGCTCAGGCGGGTTCAGGTTCATCGGCAAACCGCAAGGCAACAAGCTCAGCTATCTCGACGTCTGGAAGAAGTTCTCAGAAATCCACAAGAAGCTCGGTTATACGCCCATCAAGCGGTATCCAGTCGTGGCCCGCTGGAATCCGACGACTGAATTCACGATGGCGAGCATCGCGGCATTCCAACCCTCAGTCGTCTCAGGCGAGATCAAGCCGCCTGCGAACCCGCTCGTGATCCCCCAATATTGCCTCAGGTTCGGGGATATCGACAATGTCGGCATCACCGGCCATTATGTGGGCTTCGTGATGATGGGCCAGCACGGCTTTTTCGCGCCCAAGGACTATGACGTGAACACGTACGTGTCCCACCACCTCGAATGGCTCACCAAGGGCCTCGGCCTCAAGAAAGAGGATTTGACCATCCACGAGGACGGCTGGGCGGGTGGCGGCAACTTCGGCCCGTGCATGGAATTCTTCTCGCACGGCCTCGAGATCAGCAACCAGGTCTATATGCAGTTCGAAGCAACTGCCTCTGGACCCCAGGAGCTCAGCATCAAGGTGCTCGATATGGGCGAAGGCCAGGAACGCGCAGCCTGGTTCACCCAAGGCACAGCCACGGCATACGATGCCACGTTCCCTGACGTGCTCAAGAAGCTCACCAAGGCGACTGGCATCAAGATCGACCAGGAATTGCTCAAGAAATTCGTTCCTTTGTCTCCGTATTTGAACGTCGGCGAGGTCGCGGATCTCGACAAGGCCTGGAAGGATGTCGCGAAGAAGCTGAAGATGGACGTCGACGGGCTCAGGGCGAAGATTGAGCCCATCGCAGGCCTGTACTCGGTCGCCGAGCACGCACGCGCGCTCCTGTTCGCGCTCACGGACGGAGCATTGCCGAGCAATGTCGGCGGGATGTACAACCTCAGAGTAATCCTCCGCCGGGCGCTCGGCTTCATCGACAAATACCAGTGGAAGGTCGACCTCTGCGATGTCTGCGATTGGCACGCCGCCGAGCTCAAGCACCAATTCCCTGAACTGTCTGACCATTTGGCAAACGTGCGCAAGATCATCGAAGTCGAGAAAATGCGCTATCGCACAACGCAAGAAAAGACCAAAGCCGTGCTGGGCAAGATCGCGGCAAAAGAATTGACGACCAAGGACTTGATCTCGCTCTACGACAGCCAAGGCATCGCTCCTGAGCTCGTCGCCGAGGAAGCGGCCAAGCAAGGCAAGAAGGTCAGCGTGCCCAAGAACTTCTACGCCCTGGTCGCGCAACAGCACGAGAAAGAGCAGGCAGCGCAGACCAAGACCGAACGCGCAGACAAGCTGCCGCTCGACGGCCTGCCTGAGACCGATATCCTGTTCTGGCAGGACTGGAAGCCTGCGGCATTCGACGCACGCGTGCTCAAAATCACCGGCAACAACGTCGTCCTGGACAAGACCGTGTTCTATCCTGTCTCCGGAGGCCAGCTCGCTGACCACGGCGAGCTCGGCAAGGGCTATGTCGTGGACGTGTTCAAGCAAGGCGGCATCATCGTCCACGTGCTCGCGGACAAGCCCGGGTTCAAGGCCGGAGACACGGTGCACGGCACGGTCAATCTTGAACGCCGCAAGCAGCTCGCGCAGCACCACACGAGCACGCACATCGTGAATGCTGCCGCACGGATCGTCCTCGGGCCGCACTGCAACCAGGCAAGCGCCAAGAAGGACATCGACAAGGCGTCCATCGACATCACGCACTACGATTCATTGTCCGAGGACGAGCTCGAACGCATCGAGAAGGAAGCGAACAAGATCGTCAAGAAATCCATCAAGGTCACCAAGACGCTGATGCCCAAGGAGGACGCCGAGAAAAGATACGGCGTCAGCATCTACCAAGGCGGCGTCGCGCCCGGCAAGATCCTCAGGATCGTGGACATCGAAGGCATCGATGTCGAGGCCTGCGGCGGAACCCATCTCAACAACACGTCTGAGGCAGAGCAGATCAAGCTCCTCAAGAGCACCAAGGTCAAGGACGGCATTGTCCGCATCACGTTCGCTGCAGGCGACGCTGCCAAGAAGATCGTTGAGCAGGAGCAGGAACGCGTTGATTCCCTTGCGAAGCTGCTCGATTGCAAGCCCAACCAAGTTCCCGGCAGGGCTCAGGAGCTCTTTGAGCTCTGGAAGAAGGCACGCAAGGCAGCGCAGAAGAAGCAACCGATGGACATTCCCGAATTGAGATCAACACAAGCATACACGGGCGATATCGTCGCCAAGACCGCGGAAATCCTGCAAACACAGCCAGAATTCCTGGGCAAGACCATCGAACGCTTCCTGAAAGAAATCGACGAGTTCGAGAAGCGATTAGGCAAATAATTTCTCAATGACGTCTACTGTATAAAGTACTATTGCCTGGGCCTGCGCTTTGCTCGGCCTGAACGCGTCCTGCTTCTGGTGCACGCTGTGCACGCGCACCTGGTTGATGAGATGTATCTGGTTGCCCAGCCCCGGGTCAAGCGCGACCTGGTGCTCGGCGAGCTTGGCAATCAAATTGCCGAGGCCGATGCCTGGCGATTTCTCCAGCAAATCATTCTTGGTGACCTCATAGTATTTGCGGTGCAAGGCAGTCTCCAGGATGCGGCCACACAGGATGACCGCTGACCGATAGCATTGCGAGTCCATGCAGCGCTGCACTTCATCGATATCTGCGTGGAGGTCATCCTTGATCTCGCTCGGCACCTTCGGCTTCTTGATGCTGAAACCCTGGGGAGCATCCTCGTCGGTGGCGAGCTCAAGAAGCTTGTCTGCGAGCGCGTCGAGCGTCGTGAGATCGTGCGTCACACGCAATTGCGTGATGAGCTGTGCGGTTTTTGCGTCTTGATTCCCGCTTTTCGCAACTGCCGCGATGCCCATCAGCACCGCATTCTTCAGCTGTTCGCGCTGCTTGGCCTTGAAATCAGTGACCGCGCCCTGCGCTTCTGCGCCCAGGGACACACCTTCTTTCCGTGCGCGCTCGATGGCACGCTTCAGGTCAGCGACGATGTGGGGAATGTCAGTCATACGTCACTCGGCACGCAGCTCGATCGAGAAGAAATGCGGCTCGTCTTCCTGCGAGCGCTTGTATTGCGAGCAGGACTTCTTGCGTTCCCAGAAAAACCAGCATTTCTCGCCGAACACCTTAAACGCGTGGCATTCCTCACAGACTTCGCTCATACGGTTCACGGAGCACGCATATATTTTTAAATGTAGTGCCTGCACCCGCCCCTATGCTTTCCGAGAAAGAAGTCGCGCAGGTGAAGGATACGCTCTTGCACACCAAGCATCCATTCTATTTTTTCCACGATGACCCTGATGGCTTGGCGAGCTTTTTGCTCTTCTACCGCACGATCAAGGAAGGCAAGGGATTCTGCGTCAAGGCATTCCCGCACATCACGACGGACTTCATCCGGCACGTCGAAGCTTTCGATGCGGACGTGGTATTCGTGCTGGACATCGCGATGGTCGACCAGGAGTTCATCGACGGCGTGCACAAGCCAGTCTACTGGATCGACCACCACACACCCTTGCAGCGCGAACGCGTGAAATACTTCAATCCCCGCGTGACCACAGGAGAGAACGTCTGCACGCCCGTGCTCTGCTGGCAAGTGATGGGCGAACAGCGGCCGCAGGATTTGTGGATCGCGACAACCGGAGCGATCGGCGACTGGTATTTCCCGAAATTTGCCGCGGAATTCCAGAAACAGCGGCCAGACATCCTGCCACCGGAGATCACCACCGTACAGGAAGCGATGTTCAACTCGCCGCTCGGCACGCTCATCAAGGCATTCTCGTTCAACCTCAAGGGACCGACCAGTGAGGTCAACAAGAGCATCAGGATCCTGACACGCATCGAGAACCCTGACGAGATCCTGAAGCAGACGACGGCGCGCGGCAGGCTCCTCTGGAAAAAATACCAATTCATCAACAACACCTATGAGGAAATGCTTGCAGCGATCTCCAAGACGGCAACGAAAGACAAACTGCTCGTGTACACGTACTCGCACGACAAGCTCTCTTTGACCAAGGATCTCTCCAACGAGCTCCTCTACCGGTTCCCAGACAAGCTCATCGTGCTCGGCCGCGAAAAAGAAGGAGAACTGCGGTGCTCGCTCCGCTGCGGAACGCAATGGAACATCGCCAAGGCGCTCGAAAAGGCATTGGTAGGCGTGCAAGGCTATGGCGGCGGCCACGAACAGGCCTGCGGCGCAGGCATCAAGAAAGAGGACTTCGCGCGCTTCCTCGAGAATCTCAGGCGCGAGCTTGGCATTTAGCGAATCTTTATAAAAAATCGGCGTGTACCATGAAGCACGATGAAAGCCCAACAACGAACGCGGCACATCGGTGCAATTCTCGAGCATCTCGCCAAGCAGGCGTATCATTCGGGACGCAGGTTCTTGACCATCGGCGCGGCAGCGTTGGCAACAGTCATCGCAGCTGAAGCGAGCGCGCAAGAAACAAGAAAGGATGAGACTCGTGCTGCGTCCACATTCCAATTCTCCTGGCCTGATGCCGCAGTCCCGGGCGAGCAATCATACGCGCACGCATTGGTCGGCAAGGCCTTTGGCGAGTACGATGAGACGCTCGGCAAGGCGCACGGCCGCCTGAGCCTGGATGATTTCACGTTCGCCGCGAACTTCCTCAAGGAGGACGGAAGCACGCATCCTTCGCGCGCACCGTTCACGCCCATTCCCGCGCTCCCGAACGCAGGCATCATCACTGCCAGCGATTTGGATGCAGAACTCGAACGCACGGCAGGCGCGATCCGCGCGCGCTGGGCAAATATCGAAGGATTCTTCACCTTTGCGAAATCAGAGAAGCTCAGCGACGGTTTCGAGGACGCCGTGTTCAATCCTAACCCGACGACCTATCAGACCAAGAAAACCACTCTTTCCAGCCTGCTTGATTCCAAGACAACGGCAGGCGGCCTCGGCTACCGGTTCGGGAACGGACTGAGCGCACGGACGTGCGCATTCGACCACGATGAGGACACCGAAAGCTCCAGCGTCGAGTTGGACAAACTCGAGGACCTGACGACCGGAACCATCCTCTTCCAAGGCACGACCACGACCGGTTCGAGCAGCAAACGCTCGAACAAGGGCTTCTTGGTCAGCGCCGCGCTCCCGGTCAACGACTGGGTCTTCGGATTGGACGCGATCGCGAGCAAGGAACAGGTCGAAGCGCCAGGCATTGACGATAGTGAGAATCCGTTGCGCATCCAAGGACGTGCCACCTACGGCCCGGTCTCGGGGCAGCTCGGCTTCATCGCCAAAAACGCCGAGGGCGACAGCAAAGCATTCGGCCACATCACGTATTTCCTCAGGATGAGCGACGTGGTTGCCCTCCAGGGAATGGCCGGGCTCGATGACTTCGGCGATGCCACTGGCGGCGGATTCCTGTGGGTCTCGCCAGGAACGACCGAAGACTCGCACGCGTTCGCCCACTACCTCAGCCACCGGCTCATCGACCCCACGATCGATGACGCACGACGCCAGGACGCAGTGCACGAACGCGTCACCGGACTGCCGGCACGCGTGGTCGTCGGCGCGCAGGTCGTGAAAGACCAGGGCCGTGACAAGTACCGTACCCTGCCGATGATCGGTGCGGATGCGGGCATCTTCCGCGCGAGCGTGACCGCAGACCTCCTCTCGCGCGAGCGATACGTCAAGGGCCAGATCGAGATCCTGCTCCTGAAAGGCATCTCGGTCATCGGTGGCAGCGACTTCACCACAGACAAGGGCACGGGATTCGAGGATGAGAAACGCATCTGGGCAGGATTTGGCGCAAAATACTGAGCAGTCTTCTCGTTAAGTTTATAAACGCACCTGTGGTGGTTTTTCTCACCGCGCCGATGGTTCAACGGTAGAATCTCTGCCTTCCAAGCAGATGACCTGGGTTCGACTCCCAGTCGGCGCATTGGCAAAGAAGGAAACAGTCCTGGTGATCGTCGCGCACAATGACGATCACATCATCGGCGCAGGAGCGACGCTCGCGAAATACGCGCACGAAGGCAAGAAGGTGCGCACCATCATCTTCTCGTACGGTGAGAAAAGCCACGTGCACCTGAAGCCTGAGGTCATCATCGAGAAACGCTACAAGGAAAGCCTGGAGAGCGACAAGATCCTCGGCGGAAGCGGCCTGGTGTATCTCGGCCTCGCCGAAGGCAAGTTCCTCGAACAGTACCGGAAGCGCAGACTCAAAGACAAGCTCGCCTACCTCATCAAGCACGAAAAGCCGAGCAAGATCTTCACGCTCGGCCCGAGCGACGTGCACCCTGACCACAACGCGGTGTATCGCATCGTGACCGAGCTCATCGAGAACAAGACCATCACGTGCGACGTGTACGCGTTCGAGATCTGGGCGGCGATGAAGCTCTTCAAGCGCGACGCGCCCAAACTCGTGGTCGACGTCTCTGACGCGTATGACACCAAGGTCCAGGCGCTCCAGGCGCACAAGAGCCAATTCCAGCACATCTCGCCATTCATGACCGTTTTCTGGTTCACGACGTGGGTCAGGGCGATCGTCAACGGCTGGCACAACAACTGCAAGTACGCAGAAGTCTTTTACAAGCTCAACTAGTATGAAACACGTCCTCACCCGGCTCAATGCGCGCGATATGGCGGTGATCCTTGCGCTGTTCGAAGGAGCGACGCTGTTGGTGATGGGCGTGTTTCTCGCGGTCGTTCCTTCCGCAGGCCCGGTGCTTGAAGGCGCAGTGATCGGGCTGCTTGGCACGCCGCTCGCGCTCGGCATCTGGCACGCGTTGCGTCAAACAGTTCGCGGCAGATGGGGCACAAAACCTTTCGCGATCACGCACATCGATATGCTGCCGGCAAGCCTTGCCAATGCCGCATTCTTGATCACGCTGTTCCTGATTGAGAGCAAGCTGCCTGCAGCCCCGACGCTGCAACCCGCGCTTGTCGCGCTCCTGGGTTTTGTCGCGACAGCGCTCTCGTTGGCAATCCTCTTCTTCCTCTATAATCACCAGCCGTTCAAGCTCGGAGTGACCTTACGAACGCGCACGCGCGTCCAACGCATCGCGCCCCGCGCGGCAGTGCTCGCCGGCGTCTATGAGGCATTCATCCTCCCCCCGATGGTCTGGCTCTTGACATTGCCTCTTCCCGTACTCGTGCAGTATCCTCTCGCAGGACTGCTCTCAGGCTTGGTTGGCGGCTTCGTGGGAACCCTTGCGTACAATCATCTCGCGCCCTGGCTCATGCCGTGGATTGACCTATGAAAAAACACGTGCTCATCACGACTGACTGCTTCTTGCCGCGATGGGACGGCATCGCGCGCTTCCTCAAGGAAGTCCTGCCCTTCCTGACCAAAGAATTCCAGGTCACGGTCGCGTGCCCTGAATTCCCAGGCAAACTGCCTGACATTCCTGACGTGCACATCCATCGCTACCCGCTCCTGCAAGTGCGCTTCGGCGACATCTATTTCGCCTGGGTGAGCTCAACGTCCATCGCGCACCTGGTCGAACGCGCAGACATCGTCTTCAACCAGACGTTAGGCCCCATCGGCCAGGCCGCGATCAAAGCCGCGAAGAGACACGACGTGCCGCTCGTGAGCTTCGTGCACTCGATAGACTGGGAGTTGGCATCGCGCGCAGTCAAGTACGGAAAATTCCTGGTGGAAATCATGGTCAAGATGCTCGCCAAGCATAAGTACAACAAGTGCGACGTCCTGCTGACGCCATCCACCGGCGTGAGTGATTTGCTCTCGGTGCACGGCATTCGCACGCGGAAAGTGGTCGTGCCCTTGGGCGTTGATGTGCAACGATTCGCACCGCCTGCGTCCAAAACGCAGGCCAAACGAGCCATCGGCATCGATCCGGAAACACGCGTGGTCGGCTTCAGCGGCCGCATCGGCCGCGAAAAAGACCTGCCGACCCTGCTGCACGCATTCCGTCGCGTGCAACACAAGCACCCGGTCACGCTGCTCATCGTCGGCTCAGGCATCGAAGAGCTCGTGTTCAAGAACCCGCGCATCAAGCTCACCGGCACAGTGGACAATGTCGTCCCCTACCTGCAGGCGATGGACATCTTCGTGCTGCCTTCCCTGACCGAGACCAGCTCGCTCGCGACCATGGAAGCGATGGCCTGCGGTTTGCCGGTCATCGCCACGCCCGTCGGCTCGATCAAGGAATATGTCGAGGACGGCGTGAACGGATTCTTGTTTCCTCGACAGGATGTCGACACGCTTGTCGAAAAGCTCAATGCGCTGCTCAAGAGCCCGCACGCGCGCGAAATGGTCGGAGCCGCGGCACGCGAGACCATCAAGAAGCGAGCGACCTGGGAACAGACTGCCCAAAAAATCCTGTACGTCCTGCACGAACTGACGAGCTGACCTTCACGCTTTCAAACTCACGACATTGCTGATGCCGCGGTCTGGGTCCATGCTCACGCCGTACAAGGCATCGCCTTCTGCGATGACATTGTCGTTGTGCGAGATGACGATGTATTGCGCCTTGGTGCAATAGCTGCGGATGAGCTTCGCGAGCTTGTCTGAGTTCGCCTTATCCAATGCGGCATCGACTTCATCTAGGATGTAGAACGCCGCAGGCTCGTGCTCCTGGATCGCGAACAAGAACGCCAATGCAGTCATCGTCTTCTCGCCGCCAGACAAAGAACGGATGTCAAGGAACTTGTTGCCGGTGAGCTTGACCTTTATGCTCAAGCCGCCCTCGAACGGCTGCTCAGCATTCTCGAGCTCGAGATAGGCATCCCCTTTCGTGGACAACGCGGCGAAGAACCGCTTGAACTGGTCGTTCACGATGTTCAACGTGTTCGTGAACAAGTCCTTCTTCGACGTCTCGATCTCATTCATCAGCGTGATGACCTCATTCTTCTCGTTCACGAGCACTGCCCTCTTCTGCACGAGCTCGTTGTATTCCTTCTCTGCGGCATCATAGATATCCAGGGCGCGCAGGTTGACATTGCCGATCGTGATCATCAACCGCTCGAACTCGGTGATCTCTTCCTTCAGTTTCTCTTCAGGTTTCTGCAGGTCGAGCTCAATGCCAGGATACTGCGCGAATTCTGCCTCGAGTCCTGCGAGCTCTGCATTGACGCGCGCGATCTCGATGCTGTACGTGTTGAGCGTGAGCTCTTCCTTCCTGGCCTGTTCCTCGATGCCCAGGACCTTCTGCTCGTGCTCAGCGACCTCGTCCTGCAGCTTCTTCTGCTTCTCGAACAAGGTCTTGAACTGCGATTGGAATTGCTCCTGCTCGACCTCTTTCTTCTTCAGCTCGCCCTGCTGCTGCTCGATGAGCATGGTGACGTCCTTGATCTCTGAACCGAACGCCTCTGCTTCCTTGTCCAGGTCGCCCAGGATCTTGGCGATATTCTCCTTCTCCTTGCCGAAGATCTCACGGGATTGCGTCTCGAGGTTCTTGAGCTCGCCGGTGATGCCCATCAATTCCTCGGCGAACTCCTTGCGTTTCTGCTCGTACGCATTGAGTTCGGCGAGCAACCGCGGATTGCGGAGCTCCATCATCCTGTTCTTGAGTTCCTGGCGCTTGATCTTGAGCTGGGTCAAGGATTGCGTCTCCTCGGCGATCCTGTCCTCCATCCCGGTGAGCTGGCCTGCCACGACCTTGTGCTTCTTCGTGAGCTCTTCCTTGTAGTTCTTGGTCGCGTCGAGGTCAGACGAGTCCAAATGCAAGGACTTCTCGGTCTTGATGATCTCGCCCTCGAGGTTCGCTTTCAGTTCACGCAAGCGCGTGATCTTCTCCTCGTTGCCCGTTCTCGCTTCCTCGAGCTTGCTCACACCTCTTTCGAACGAATGCAGGCGCTTGTCGATGTCCTCCAAGGCCTGCGCGACCTCTTTTTCCTTGAACGAGCCGGTCTTCTTATGCCGGTGTCCGCCGGTCATCGCGCCGCTGAACTCGCACAGGTCGCCCTCAAGGGTGACCATCTTGATCTTGCCGATGCCGATCCTGCGCGCCGTGTCGATGCTGTCCACGACCACGGTGTTGCCGAAGACATAACCGAACACGTCCTTGAACTTGGGATCGAACTCGATGAGGTCGATGGCCATGCCGACCACGCCTGGCTGCGTGAGCACGTCCTTGGCATCAGACTTGTGCCCCTTGATCTTGTTCAACGGCAAGAATGTCGCCACGCCGAGCTTCTGGGAACGCAGGAACTTGATGGCCCGTGCCGCGGTCTGGTCGTCCTCGACCACGATGCTGTGCACTTTCTGCGCAGCAGCGACCTCCAAGGCGAGCGCGTACTTGCTCTCGGTCTGCCCGAGCTCTGCGACCGTGCCGTAGACCTCGCCGATCTTGCCGCGGTTCTCCATCACCTTCTGCACGGCGATGTTCGCCGCGAGGGTCTCGCGGATGCCCACCTGCTTGACCTCGAGCTTGGCACGCTCCTCCTGGAGCTTCTGGATGCCGCCCTTGTCGCTTGCGAGCTGGCCTGCCTGCTCAGAGTCCTGGTTCAGGAGGTCATTGAGCTCGAGGACGGTCTTCTTGAACTGCTCCTTCTTCCTCTTGAGCAGCACGATCTCATCCTTGTGCTGCTGTTCGAGCTCGAGCACTTTCGTGATCTGGCTGTCGATCGTCTGGAGCTGGAATTCGACCTTGTCTTTTTCTCGCAAGAATCCTTGCTGCTGCTCGCGCAGGGTCTGGAGCTGCTTTTGTCTCTCTTCTGCAACCTTGTCGAGCTTCTCGATCTCCTTGTCGATCTCCGAGTCCTCGCCGAGCTGATGCTTCTTCTTGAAGTCCTTGATCTTCTTGTCCAGGTCAGCGATCTGCTGGTCGACAAACTTCTTGCGCTCCGCGAAACTCGCCGATTGGCTGCCGAGCTCGATGATCTTCGCGCCGATGTCCTCCAGGTTCTTGCTCAACTGCTCCTTGCGCTGCTGGACGCGGTTGATCTCGTTCTGGCACGTGCTGATGCGCTGCTTGTTCGTCTCCACGCCCACGCGGAGCTGTTCCACGTGCTTCTGGAGCCTTATCTGATCGGTGTTGCCCGTGCTCTCGATCTCGCGGTTGATTGCTTGGATGCTTTCCTTACGCTTCTGGACCTCCTCGCGCAGTTTCGCGATCGAGGATTGGAATTTCGTGAGCTTTTCCTTGTGCTTGCCGCCCTTCTCCTCAAGGCTTGTGCGTTCCCCAGTCTTCTTATCGAGCTGGCGCTTGCAATAACTTGCCTTGTTCTGCTTGATCTTGTCGTTCAATTCCTTGTGCTTCAATGCCTGGTCGCGCTCGTTCTTGAGCTCGTCCACGCGTGATTTCCGTTCGCGGAGCGTGATGGCGGCCTCGTTGAGCTTCTCATCGACCTTCGCGAGCTCGTTCAAGGCCTGCAGCTTCTTCTCCTCATAGACCGAGATGCCTGCGATCTCCTCAATGATCTGGCGGCGCTCGACTGGGGACATCTCAACCAGGCGGATGATGTCCCCTTGGAGGATGATGTTATAACCGTCAGGGTTGATCTTCGCAGAACTGAGGAGCTCGATGACTTCTTGGCGCGTCTTGGTCTTGCCGTTGATCTTGTACTTGCTGTTGCCTTCCTGGTTCACGAGCCGCGTGACCTTGATGGAATCATCATCGAGCGGGAAGATGCGCCTGCCGTTGTCGAACACGATGCTGACTTCGGCGAGCTTGGACGGATTCTTGGTCTTTCCTCCGTTATAGATGAGATTGCTCGCCTTCTCTGCGCGGAGCTCCTTGCTGGAACGCTTGCCGAGCACGAAACACAACGCGTCGAGAATGTTTGATTTCCCCGAGCCGTTCGGGCCCAAGACCACGTTGAAGCCGTCCTCGAACAGCAATTCCGTGCGCTTGCCGAAGCTCTTGAAGCCGTCCAGGATCAAGCGCGTGATCTTCGTGGGTTTGCCGTCCGCAGCGAGCGCTACCGAAGACTGTGGCTGCGTCGCGGTCTGGTCATCACCCATATTCTCTCGAGAATATCACGGTTTTACCCTTTATAAAGTCTTCGGCGTCTGCAGACGCCAAATACCTCGCCGACCGCGGTCGGCGTTGTCTTCGCTCAAAATCCGCCTAATTTTTGCTGTTTGCCTGCGATTTCCTGCACGAGCTTCTTGTACGGCGCCCAACTGTGGCGGAAGACCTCAGGATGCTTGTTCCAGTATTTCTCCACGAATGCCTTGGTCTTCGGATCAGCCATGTAGCCTGAGCCGAAATCGATGCCGACGTGGGCCTTGAGCTTCTCGATCTCCGCGTCTCGTGCGACCTTGGCGATGATGCTCGCTGCTCCGACCACGACATAGTTGAGGTCTGCCTTGTGTTCGCACACCACCTGCCGCCTGCTGTCGATACGCTCGGTGATGAACGCAGTATATGCCTTCAGGTTCGGGCTCGGGCAATCGATGATGACCTTGTCTGGCTTCAACACCTCAACGATGACCGCTGCTTTCTCTGCCTCGAGCCAGTTCAGGTTCTTGGACTTGCCGTTGCCCGTCATGCTGTCGATCTCGATCGGAGAAATCACGACCTTGTGGAATGTGTATTTCTTCTCGAGCACGGCAGCGATGCGTTCCCGGGCAGACGGGGAGAGCAACTTACTGTCCTTGACGCCGAGCTCTTGGAGCTCTTTCTCCTGCCCTTCCTCGATGATGACGCCGCACATCACCATCGGCCCGATGATCGGGCCGCGGCCAGCTTCATCAATGCCGACAATCTTCATAGGGGTGCTTGCTTCGTTGGATTTTAAGTATTTTCCGTATTCGGGTCCTGCAGGACAGAGACTCTCGCTTCGCTCGAAAACTATAAATACTCTGGTGTTCCGGTGATGCGCATGGCAAACAAGGTCGTTCCCAAGTTCGGAACGCACGAGATGATCCAGTTCGTCGGCGTCAGCGAGCTCGCTCCTGAAGAACAAGCGCTCGTGAACAAGCTCAGCACCGAACAGTACGAGAAGATCAAGCGGATGATTCCCAATCTCGAACAGATGACTGTCCACATCAAGCAGTACGAGAATGACGACCAAGCCAAGAAAAAGAAATATTCCCTGCACGTGCGCATCAAGATCCCTTCTACCTCCATCATCGAGAGCTGCAAGTCACACGACTTTGACCTCGCACGGGCACTGCACAAGTCCTTCGATGACATCCGCGTGCAGATCGAGCACAAGTTCCACACCGGAACGAGGCCGAAAGCCTACGAGTGAAGCGGCACTGACTTCTTTTCAAGAAAGGTGAGTAAAAAAATAGCGGGGCGAGGATTTGAACCTCGGACCTGCGGGTTATGAGCCCGCCGAGCACTCCAGGCTGCTCTACCCCGCTATGCACAAACTCCATTCGCGTTCTTTTATAAAGGTTGCTAACCCAAACTTTTAAATAAGCTCGAGAGGTCAGCACGATTCATTGCCGCCGTGGCACAGCCTGGTACTGCGCGGGATTGCTAGAGGCGCACGGAAGTGTGTCTGCTGAAAATCCCGTTTCCGCAAGGATTCCCCGGTTCAAATCCGGGCGGCGGCGTAGCGAAGCGGAGCCGACGCACGGGCTTGTCGACCGCAGTCGGCATTGTCCGGGCGGCGGCGTATTTTCTTGAGAAGTTATACAAATTGCCCGATCGCTTCGATTCTGTTGCCGATCCACACCAGGCAGATGCCGATCAGGATGTAGACGCCGCCGAGATAGGCGACTTTGGGCACCGAATGCTCCACAAGCCAATTGAAGACCGGCTCTGCGGTCGTGAAGCCGGTGATGTGGTTGCCTGCCCAGGCATACACGTCCGCCTGGCCGAACGCCATGAACACGAGCGCGAGCACGCCCGGGATAAGCATCATCCAGCCGATGCTGCGGACAAGCTTGCTGACACTGCCTGCGACAAAACCGAGCAGGATGAAGCTGATGAGAATCAATGCGAACGCGATCACGAAACCGTTCGGCGAGACGATCCAGGGCCGGATCCCTTTCTCCCACGCATCGCCCAGGATCGGCAACAAGACGCTGACGCCAGAGAAATAACCGACGTGCGCGCCGGTATGCAGCAGCGGCTCAGAGACAAATCGCTCTAGCACGTCCCACCCCGCTGATAGTCGAGCCTTTCCGCAAGCCCTGGCGAGTCCAGGCACTGGATGTTGTTCTGCACGATGCTCTTTGCCGCAGGGCACCGACAGCGATAATACATCTTCGTTCCCTTGTCGCCGACGACCGTGTGCGAGGGCTTGCAGCCGAATTCCTCGCACGCTCCCTTGCTCGTGGTGATCCCTTCACCCGCGATGCCGCCGAGCCCACGATAGCCTTCAGGCAATCTCGCCTGCTCTTTCAAGCGCTTCGACTTGGGCTTGCCGAATGGCTTCTGCGGCCCATACTGCCGCTCAGACTCCTCGACGCTCACGCCGATGATGCCCTGCAATCCCTTGAATCCTGTGGGGACCGAAGGACCGGTCGGGCGTTCGTACTTTTTCTGCGGGTAGATTTTCTGATAGCTCTGCGCCACCGCGAGCACCGCAGGAGCGAACAGGAGCACTGCGATGATGCTCATCGCCACGAATTTCATGCTCTTTCCGGAGCAGCTCACCTATATAAGAGTGACGGTAGATATTTATAGCAAAAGCGCGCGAACAGGCGCATGCGCGCGTGGATTGTGCTGCTCCTTTTGCTGCTCGTGCCTCTTGCGCTCGCGTCGCAAGAAGCAGAGGACCTGTTCGGCAGCGAGGTCGTGGGCATCGATGTGCAGGTCGCTTCTGACCTCAAGCTCACGCCCAAGCACGCAGGAGAGCTTGATGTCGATTACGTTCAGGCAGACCTGTATTTCTTTCCCAAGGAGGACGTGGCGCAGCGCGTGCTCTCGCTGGTCACGACGCCTGAGGCGAAGCGCAGCGACAGCGTATTACGATACCGCTGGGAAGCGCCATTGACGCGCACGCTCAGGTTTGAAGCGCAGAGCGCAGTGGAAGTGCGCAATTTCTTCCCACGCGTGCTCAAGAAGATCCCGTTCCCGATCACGAGCGTGCCGCCTGAAGCGCGCGCATACCTCGCGCCGAGCGAGCACATCGACAGCACCAGCCCAAGCATCGTGAACCTCGCGAACAAGCTCGCCCAGGGCAAGGATGACCTGTTCGTCGTCGTGAGCGAGATCGCGATCTGGACCAAGAAGAACATCGTGTACAACCTCAGCACGCTCACGGCAGACGTCTCGCAGAAAGCATCCTGGGTGCTGGAGCACAAGAATGGCGTCTGCGACGAGCTCACCTCGCTCTTCATCGCGATGCTCCGCGCTCTCGGCGTCCCTGCGCGCTTCGTGACTGGCATCTCCTACACCGCCTCGCCCCTGTTCCCTGACCGTTGGGGCGCGCACGGCTGGGCAGAAGTCTATTTCCCTGACGTCGGCTGGGTGCCGTTCGACCCCACATTCGGCGAGTTCGGCTGGGTCGACCCTGGCCACATCAAGATGATGACGAGCCTCGACCCTGAGGAAGCGAGCACGCGCTTCGAATGGCGCGGCACGAATGCCCAGCTCGAGTTCACCGAGCCGGACATCGATGCGAGCATCACCAAGGTCGGCAAGCGCCTGCCGCCGGTCGTCGACCTGAGCATCAAACCGTTGTATGACGAGATCGGCTTCGGCTCCTACAATCTCATCCAGGCCACGGTCGAGAACCTGCAACAATATTATCTGACGACTGAGATCAGACTGGCGCGCGTCAATGAGCTCGAGACGCTCGAACCCTTGGACCAGCAGGTGATCCTCAAACCGCGCGAGCAGAAGGCATTGTTCTGGCGCGTGCGCGTCGCTTCTGGACTCCAGGAACGATTCATCTACACCATCCCTACCGCCATCTACACCGTCCAGAACGATTCGGTGCAGGCAAGCTTCAAGGCGCGCACGCAGGGCAGCGACCATACCAAAGTCGAGGTCACGCGCGTGATGAACACGCTTGCTGAGGAAGAGGAACGCGTGGTATCAAAGGACCTCGCGCTCGACTGCAGCGCAGACAAGGAAACGCTGTATCCTGAAGATGTCGTGCAGATCGCGTGCACGCTGCAGAACAAGGGCACTGTCCCGCAGAAAGCGCTGCGTGTCTGCATCGAGGAACAACAATGCACCGTCATCGACCTCGGCATCGGACAGACCAGGACACTGAGCTTCACGCAAGCATTCACCAAGCCAGGAGCGGCAACCGTGTTCGTGCGCGCAAGCAACCAAGACGTGAGCAAGAGCGCTCTGCTCGCGTTCGTGATGAACGACATCCCTGCGGTCGAGATCACCGAACTGGTCTATCCGAAGACCGTCTCTTACGGGCAACCGTTCTCGCTCGTGTTCTCGCTCAAGCCCGTCTCGCACAGCACGCCCAAGAACGTCCGCGTGACCGTCAAAACTGGCGTGGGAAGCAAGGTCTTTGAGATGCCTGAACTGCCCGGCGAGCAGGCATTCGAGGTCGAGCTGCACGCGAATGACCTGTCCCTCGGCACGACCGATATCGAGATCGAGGCACGATATCAAGACGGCAAGGGCGGATCGCACCGCTCTGCAACGACCATCGCCATCACGCAGACCGGCGTGCCCTGGTACGTGAAACCCTGGCTGTGGTTCCGCGGACTGTTCGAATGATTTATAAAGAGGTTTCTTTCCGAGAAGACTATGGCATTGCAACTGGAGAAGTTCTTTGACGCCCAAACGATGAGCGTGCACATCCGCGAAGGCGTGCACGCGATGGCCAAGAAAGGAAAGCCAGGCGACTGGACGTTCACCCAGGTCTCTGAGAAGCAATTGTCTGCAGAAGCTGTCGAAACAATGGCTTCAGAAATCATCGAAGCAGCACAATCGAGGACCGACAGCTTCATCGACATCGACCGGGCAGGCAGCACGATCGCGCAAGTCGGCAGGTATCGCATCGTCATCCTCAGGCCACCGTTCTCTGACGGCTGGGAAATCACTGCGGTGCGGCCGGTCAAGACACTCAAGCTCTCGGATTATGAGTTGAGCGAGAAGCTCAAGAGCAGGATCGCAGAACAGGCAGAAGGCATCCTCATCGCAGGAGCTCCAGGAATGGGCAAGAGCACGTTCTCGCAGGCATTGGCGACGTACTTCGCAGAGCAAAGCAAGATCGTGAAGACGGTCGAAGCGCCCCGTGACCTCGTGGTGCCTGATTCGGTGACGCAGCTCGCGCTTTCGCGCGGTTCGCCTGAGGAAGTGCACGACATCCTCCTGCTCTCGCGTCCTGATTATTCGCTGTTCGACGAGATGAGAAACTTCAAAGACTTCGAATTATTCGCAGACCTTCGGCTCGCAGGCGTCGGGATGGTCGGCGTGGTGCACGGCACTAACCCGATGGACGCCATCCAACGCTTCATCGGTAAACTCGATTTGGGAGTGATCCCGCACGTCATTGATACCGTCGTGTTCATCAAGAACGGAACCATTGCCAAATGCCTCGCCATCAAGATGGAAGTCAAGGTGCCCTCGGGAATGACCGAAGCAGACCTCGCGCGGCCCATCGTCGTCATTTCTGATTTTGAGACCAACAAGCCTGTTGCCGAGATTTATTCGTATGGCGAGGAGACTGTCGTCGTCCCGGTCACTGAGCAGAAAGCAACCGGAGCCAAGCGGCTCGCAGCAGAGTCGATCAAGCGCGTCTTCCGGCAGATCGTGGACCACGTGGACGTCGAAGTCGTGAGCGACAACAAGGCCATCGTCTCTGTCCCTGAGAAGTTCATCCCGCAGATCATCGGCGCAGGCGGCAAGCGCATCCAGCAGCTGGAAGAAGAACTGGGCATCTCGCTGGAAGTCCGCGAGCACACTGGCAAGGGAAAACGCGAGTCAGCGCCAAGCACGGGCAGCAACATCCCGTTCCAGATGACCACCAAGGGAAAGACGCTCATCTTCTCGGTCCCGGTCGCGTATGTCGAAAAAGACATCCATCTCTACGCGGGCAACGAGCTTGTCGGCACGTTCAACGTGGACAACCACGGCAATGTCTACATCAAGAAGAACAGCGGCCTGGGCAAAGCAGTGCTCGATGCGTATCACGGCGGCGCGAAGCTCAGGTTTGTCGGCGCATAATCTCGTCATATCGTTCCTGAATCTGACCAATCGCATCGAGCTTCAGGACTCGCGGGTGATTTGGCAATCCATCATGCGTGTTCTCGTACTTCCACGTTACCGGTGGGGGAATGTACACGCCGCCGATGCCTGCGTCACATGCGGGAATGATGTCGCTTCGAATCGAATCACCCACCGCGCACACACGAGACCTATCCCGCCTGCCCACGATCGTGCGAAATGCTTCGTGCGTCTTTTCCGGAACAACGTGTATTTCCCCGAACCACTTGTACAATCCATTAATCTCAAACTTCCTGTTTTGGAGACGTTCATCGCCTTTGCTCATCAAGAGCAATTCATCATCCTGCGCTACCAAGAAATCAAGCGTTTCCGCGACATCAGGAACAAGGCCCCGTTGTTTCCAACGTTCTTCGTTGTACGCAAGGAAACCCAATTGATATGCCTGTTCCAAATCCCGCTCATCAGGAACGATTCTGTTTCGTTCGCAGATCGCGCGATAGGTCAGTTGCAATGACCGGGGAAAGCGTTCCTTTAGCCATCTCTTCTCGACCGGGGTCTGCTCAACGAGCCGCACATCAATATCTTCTTGCAGTTTCATGATCGCATCTGCATCAATCGTCACAATGCCAGGCCGATGCCGCGCCCATTGCGCAAATACCCGTATGGCTTCTGCATAATCATCCTGAATGAGCATCAACGTACCGTCCAAATCAAAAATCCAATGATTCATGGTATACAAAAGCAAACGCGTCTTTAAGAAGCTTCTGCCCTACACAGAAAACTATATATAGCCACCTTCTTGCGAATTATGCATGCTCGAACTTATCCGCGAGAACCCGAAACTCGTCAAGGAGAACCTCAAGAAGAGGAATCTCGATCCCAAGATCCTGGAGAACATCGCAGACCTCGATGAGCAATGGAGGAAGCACAAGGCAGAGAGCGATGAGCTCAGAGCGAAACGCAATAAGCTTTCTCAACAGATCAACGAGCTCAAGAAGGCAGGCAAAGACGCTTCAAAAGTCATCAAGGACGCTGCTGCGGGGCCGCAGCGCATCAAGGACCTTGAGGAGCATATGATGCAGCTCGAGACCAAGCTGCACAATGCGCTCTGCGCGCTGCCGAATGTATTACACGAAAGCGTGCCTGCAGGCAAGGACAGCACGCAGAACAAGGTCATCAAGGAATTCGGCAAGAAGCCCAAGGTCACGGCCAAGAACCACGTCGAACTCATCGAACTGCACGACTTGGCTGATTTTGAGCGCGCGACAAAGATCGCTGGTTCGCGCTGGTATTTCCTCAAGAATGAGCTCGCCATCCTCGACCTCGCGATCCAACGCTATGCTGTTGATTTCATGCGCGAGCGTGGGTACACGTTCGTGACGCCGCCGTATTTCATCAACCGCAAGAGCTACGAAGGAGTCACGTCGCTCGAGTCTTTCCAGGACGTGATGTACAAGGTCGAGGGAGAGGACCTGTACGCCATCGCCACGAGCGAGCATGCAGTCATCTCCAGCTTCGCCAACGAAGTCTTCACGGATGCGAAACTGCCGATCAAGCTGGTCGCGCTCTCGCCGTGCTTCAGGAAAGAGGCAGGCGCGCACGGCGCAGACCAGAAAGGCATCTTCCGCGTGCACCAATTCAACAAGGTCGAGCAGCTCATCATCGCAACGCCAGAACAGTCCTGGAAACTGCACGAGGAATTGGTCAAGAACGCGATTGATTTCTGGGTCTCGCTCGAACTCCCCTTCCGGCAAATACTGCTTTGCTCAGGCGACACCGGCAAGGTGATGGCCAAGACGTATGACCTCGAGGCATGGTTCCCTGCAGGAAAGGAATACCGCGAGGTCGTTTCCGCGTCCAACGCGACCACCTGGCAGAGCTCCCGGCTCGGCATCAAGTGCGAAACCAGCCCTGGCGTCAATCGCAGGCTCGCGCACACGCTCAACAGCACCTGTGTCGCGGTACAGCGATGTTTAGCAGCGATCCTGGAGAACAATCAGCAGGCAGACGGCACGATCGCTGTTCCTCAAGTCCTGCATAAGTATACGGGCTTCAAACTCATCGGAAAACCCGTGAAGAAAAAATGATGAAAATGTGCACATGTCGACAATGGAATTGTCGAGCATCGTCGGAAATCAGCGGATTGCCGAGATTTTCAGCATCGTCGTCAACCTCCTCAAATCATAGGCATTCTAGGAGGTTGACGAGATAACATGGCAGCGCTTCCCTCCTGGAGTTGGTTGTTGGTCGGACTGATCATCGCCGCGACCTCGTGGACGATGGAGATGCCCTTGTTCTTCTGGCTCGGCTGGCTCTTCGTCATCGTCGGCATCGCCAAGTTCGTCATCGGATTCCTGACACGCGAGCGTGAGACGCCACAGGAACGCCGCGTGATGCAACAGCTCGCGCCCGCACACCACCAGTATTATCGCTGCCCGTGCGGCAACCCGGTGCGCGTGGCCGACCATTTCTGCAATCACTGCGGCAGGAGATTGCGGTAAGTTTTATATAGACGGGAATGCTCGAAAACGCTGATGGGGTTATTCGACAACGCGCTCAAAGAGGGGGAAACGCTCTTCAAGAACGAAGACGCGCTGGATTACGAATTCGTGCCCAAGGAATTGCCATTCCGCGAGAACCAGCAGCACGCGCTCGCCGACTGCATCAAGCCCCTCCTGCAAGACAGGAACGGCAGGAATGCCTTTGTCTACGGCGCACCTGGCATCGGCAAGACCGCTGCCACGCGCTGGGTCCTGAAAGAGCTCGAAGAGACCACCGAAGACATCCACACACTCTATATCAACTGCTGGCAGAAGAACACCACCTTCAAGATCTTCGTCGAATTGTGCAATCTGCTCGGCTACAAGTTCACCCAGAACAAGAACACCGAGGAATTGCTCACCGTCATCAAGAACCACACGCTCAAGAAGCCGGCAGTGTTCGTTTTCGACGAGGTCGACAAGGCAGAAGACCTTGATTTCCTGTACGCGTTATTGAACGACATCTACAAGAAGAGCATCGTGCTCATCACGAACTACAAGAGCTGGCTGGACGAGGTCGAGGACCGCATCAAGTCGCGGCTCGTTCCCGAAGTGCTCGAATTCGCGGCCTATGACGCTCAGCAGACAAAAGACATCCTGAAGCGACGCACCGGCTATGCGTTCGCGCCCGGAGTCTGGCAGGCAGACGCGTTCTCGATGATCGCGGACAAGGCAGGCGATATGCGCGACCTGCGGATGGGCTTGTACCTGCTCCGCGAGGCAGGACTCGCGGCAGAAGAACAAGGAAGCAAAAAAATAACGATGGAACACGCGCAAAAAGCGGTCACCAAGCTCAGCGAGTTCGTCAAGAAGGACGCGAACGATCTCGACGGTGATACGCAGCTCGTGCTCGGCATCGTGCAAGAGCAGTCAGGAGCAAAGATCGGCGACCTTTTCAAGGCGTACACGGAGAAAGGCGGGCAAGGAGCATACAAGACGTTCCAGCGCAAGATCGAGAAGCTCCACAAGGGCGGCTTTGTCGAGACTGAGAAGATCACTGGCGGCAAGGACGGAACCACGACTCTGGTGAAATCTGCCAAAGACAAGAAATTGGACGAATTCTAAGCGACGTAATACTCGTGCGGAACCGATGATATCTCAATCCTTCTTGACGCGCCATTGTATCGATAGACATCGACGTCACCACGATAATTCGCGCGCAGGTACGAAGCAAAGTCATCTGCATGAATCAGGCGGACCTGCTGCTGCAGGGTCTGTATGTGCTCGCCTTTCACGACGACCATCTGATCGTCCATGAATCGCAGCAAGTCACTGATAGCGCTGGCAAGATGAGAATCAGCATATTTGTGAACGAGCACATCAAGCTTGATCGTTTGTTTCTTGCTTTCACTCGAAGTCATCATCTTTGTCGTGATGTCGTTCACGTCCTCTCTCACATGCCTTCTGTCGCGCCCTGATTTAAATATCTTTCGGTGATATTCCTGACGAGCACTGGTCACTGGACTCAGCCTCGTGGCGTATTTAAAGCGATAAGAGAATCATTCACGAAACGAGGCAGCGCCGACAATGTCGGCTGGTCTCGTTTTTCGAAAACGAGGTGATCAAGATGGACGACATTACCGCATTGCTCTTTGAATGCACCAAGGCATTGACCAGGAAGACGCTGCAGCCTGAGCTGCGGCTGAGATTCTCAACGAGGTGAACACCATGAGTGACTTGACCAGGAATGACAAGGAGTTATTGAAGCAGATCCGCAACGCAGACCGCTGGGAAGAGCGCGACGATTTCTATCGCGAGCAGTCCATCGAGCAACAGCTCGATGACGATTGCATCAACGAGGAAGAGAGCGCGTTCATGTTAGGCTATCTCGCGGCCTGATTTTTTTCCTTTATATAATCCTTAACCATAATCTTTTAAAGCAGAATTCTGATAAGCTATCCTGATGAGGGTGTATAATCAGGATGAATATAGCTTGCAGGAAGACCTTGTGCTCAAATCCATCGCGCAAGGCGCGATTTACATCCATCCTACCGACACGATCTACGGCATCGGTTGCGATGCCACGAACAGCGCTGCCGTGAAGCGCGTCCGCGAGGCCAAGAACCAGCACGAGCAACCGTTCTCGATCATCGCGCCGAGCAAGCAATGGATCCGCGACCATTGCGTCATCACCAAGGACGCTGAGGAATGGCTCGAGAAACTGCCTGGCCCGTACACACTCATCCTGAAACACAAGAAGGACGCGGTCGCTCCTGAAGTCGTGAACGGCAAGGACACCATCGGCGTTCGCATGCCGGACCATTGGTTCCAGGACGTCGCGCTCGCGATCAAGAAACCGCTCATCACGACCTCGGCAAACGTGCACGGCAAGGCATTCATGACCACGCTCGAGAACCTCACGCCAGAACTCGCGCACAAGATGGACTTTGCCGTATACGAAGGACCGAAAGACGGAAAACCGAGCACGATCGTTGATCTGACCGGAGCGGCGAAAGTCATTCCACGCGACGCGCCGAAGGCACGGATGCTGGACCGCATCCTTGCGAGAGGGAAGTCCGCAGCGAGAACCATCACTGCACGGTTCAAGGCGACCGTGCAACGGCGCTAAGATTTTATACCCCTGCGACTTCTCTTCATCCATGGTCCGCAAGTGGGCGAAGTTCAAAGGACACCTCGGCTGGAAGAAAGAGATGCCGCAGGCAGCACGGCGCAAGCTTCTTGAAACAAAAGTCAGGCGTGACGGCTATGCAACCGTGATCCGGAAGCTCTTGCAGCTCGCGAACGTCACTCGAGATGTGGGGACCAAGCAGAAAGCGCGCGCTGATATGGACTACTTGCGGAAGAAGTTCAGATCACGACCCAAAGGCAGCGGGTGCTAGAACAATTCGCTCGCGATCGCTGCCGCGCCGAGGATGCCGAGCTGCTCGTTCTTGACGACATACACTGGCATGTGCCTCATCAAGCCAGACATCCTTCCCTTGTCGCGGAAACGCTTGAGGAACGGGCTCTGCTTGAGCAAGGCGACGTGGTCGCGCACGAGCGAGCCCGCGATGTACAAGCCGCCGAGCGCGGTCGCCTGCAAGGCGACATTGCCTGCCTCTGCGCCGAGCACGGAGAAGAACAGGTCCGCTGCCTTCTTGCAGAGCGGGTCCTTGCGGGCGCTCTTCATGATGACCGCAGGCTTGTCTGCGCCCTTTGCCGCCAATGCCTTGCTGACGATTGCTGATTCCTTGGCAGCCCTTTTCTTGTTCAAGAATTCATAGATGCTGACAAGGCCAGGGCCTGAAAGGATGCGCTCATAGCTCACGTGGCCGAACTTCGCGCCCAGGAAGCGCAACAACTCGATCTCAAGATCATTCTGCGGCGCAAAATCCTGATGGCCGCCTTCTGAAGGGACGACCACGGTGTCGCCGCCGTGCTGCGCGATGATCGCCTCGCCAAAGCCCGTGCCTGGGCCGATCAATGCCTTGTTCGCCAGGCCTTCGTGCGTGCCACGCTGGATGACTGCGAGATCCTTGTGATGGAGCGCGTCGATGCCGTGCGCCGCAGCCACGAAATCATTCACCAGCGTCGTGCGCGGTATCCTCATCGTCTCGCTGAGCGACGCGACATCAATCACCCACGGCAGGTTGGTCGTGCGGCACACGCCATTGATGACCGGGCCTGCGATGCCGAAGGCGCTCGAACGCGGGTGCACGTCGATCGCTTTCAAGAACGTCTGGACGATCTCCTCCAAGCGATCGAATTTCTTGCTTTCGTATCGCTCGAACGCGACGGTCTTGAAGGAGCGATTCTCGATGCTGAACAAGCCGATACGCGTTCTCGTTCCCCCTACATCACCCGCGAGTACGATCATGGTCAGTATAATTCGATTTTTGGAAGATCTTTCTTGTCTTCAGCATTCTGAGTCGGCTGCTGGACTGGCGCATCATCGCTGAAGAGATTGCCGAATGCCGAGACCGGAGCCTCTGCCGATGGCGTGCTCCCGAACAAATCCGTGCTCGGTGAATTGAAGATATCGCGCGAGCCCTGCGTCTCGTGCTCCACGATCGACTGCAACAACTTGATCGCCTTACGAATGTCCTCCTTCGAATCAGTCGACGTGTCGATCGAGATTTTCATCGAGCGAAACGCTGCTTTTTGAGTATATATACTTTTCTACGTGCTTTCTGGCGGTTACTTCGGCCTGGGCTTCCAGGCAAGCGCGATTATCTTCTCCAAGAACTGGCGTGCGGTGCGTTCCTCGTTCAGGAGCTCTTCGCCATGATTGCAATATTCTGCATCAAGTTCGCAGAACGAGCACTTATGGAACCGCAGCTTATGGGAATCATAGACCGATCCTTTCGGGCTGATGATCTTGTACTCGTCATTCCTGCGGTCAGTCTCGTCAATCTGCCAGCCGTCAGCCAGGTAGCGTGCGATATCCTTGCGGAGCGTTTCGTACTCAGTCATATGGGGCAGCGCAGAGCTGAGACTCTCCTGGTCCCATTTCGCTGCGCTCAATGGGGCTACCCGGATTTGAACCGGGGTCGCAAGGTCCCGAACCTTGAATCATACCAAGCTAGACCATAGCCCCATGGGCCCGACCGGGATCGAACCGGTGACCTTCTCCCTGTGAAGGAGACGTCATACCACTAGACCACGGGCCCTTCGACGATGAGACCACGAAGATGATTTATAAACTTTCTCACCAACCGATGTTCGCGTTGTATTCGGCGGTTGATGCGTTCAGCAGGCGTTGCGCGATAACAGAAGTCTTCACACCATACACCACCTCGACAATCTTCGGCAAGACGCTTGCCTTGAGATTCATCGCGACCTTGAACATGCCCTCACCGACCAGTCCCTGCGCAATGCGTTCTTGAAGATCCTTCGGCAAGAATTGGATGTTCCCAAACTGGATGATCTTGCCGGTATCCAACTCATAGGAGAAGTTGGCTGCGGCTTTCGGGTAGGTGATGTTGCCTTCCCGATAAACACCACGCCCCATGCTCTCCGTGTCCAACTCAGAGAGAGCCTTGCGCATCAATCTCAAGTTGTGTTCCAGGTCGATGCTCACGCGAACCTCGCCTCGATGACGATACGCTTGTCCTTGCCTGCGTGATGATTGACGTATTTGACAAATCTGCGCACTGATGCAGGCCGGCGGACAATGGTCAGCGTGTTGAACGATGGTTCGACACGCACCAATTCGTCGCCGTCCTTGACATATGAATGATAGCCGCAGGAGCGCGGATCCCAGCGCGGCGTGAGGTCAAGAATGATGTCATATCCTGGCGGTTCGCGGTTCTTGTCATGCAGGAGCGTGTAATCGCCGTGCGCGTACACGCAGACGCACGCGTCGCGGAACCGCACGGGCTTTTGTACGATTGTTGAAACAATAGAGCGTATTTCGTGGGTTTTTGCGAGCACGCGCTGCAGTTCCCGCGCGAGTCTTGGCAATGTATTGGGCTCGTGGCAGCGGTATTGGTCAGGAATCACGTGCGCCCGCGAGGTGGCGCGCGAAAGCGCTGCGCTCAGCCGCCGGGCGACATCAGGAATCAGGAATTGGCGAAGCTGTATGCTTCCTTCACGGGCGAACTGTGCGCCGGCATCGGTGAGCACGTGCTTGAGTAGATATGCCGGGTTGATGAAGTATCTAGCCATAGAACCACCCTGCCAGCGTGATGCGTTTCTTACTCGTCAAGACTTCATCGACCTGATGGAATGATTTCGGCGAGACCTTGAACAGGAACAGCGCGTTATCTTTCGGCATGAACGACTGGACGATCTTTGTCGGTTTGCCGTTCTTGGTCGCGAAGAAGGACAATGAACCACCGTCTTTCTTCGTGAAGCCCTGCGACACGTTCACGACGTACGCTATCCTGCGCCCTTCCAAACGGTCATCGTGCGGCAATAAGTGGTCTGTCGAGGAATAGATGAAACCGGACATATCGGCACGCGTCACTTTCGTCTTGGTAATGGTGCTGATGTACGCGCAGAACTCCTTGGAATTGAAAAACTGATAGAATTCCCGCAACGTCTCGTTTGAGAGGCCCGAGATGTCTGCGGTCTGGTGGAAACGGAACAAGTCTGCCTGCTTGAGCGCAAACGATTGTTTCAGGAGCTCGTCGCGCACGCGCTTGATTCTTGCTGGCGAGAAGAATTCGCGCAAGACCAGATGCGAGAATGGTTTTGCCTTGGGAAAATTGCCTGAGAGCGTCTTGACCGCAGGCTTGTCCACATACTCAGGATGCACCCATTTCATGAAAACATCCTCTGATAGTTCATCAAGATATTGTTCGCGACCTCTTCTTCGGTAAAGCCTTTCAGGGTGGCGATGCGCGTGATGGTCTGCACGACATTCGCCGGCTCGTTGCGCTCGCGCACCACCGGCGAAAGCCACGGCGCATCAGTCTCGGTGAGCAGGTGATTGATGTTCAGGGTCTTCACGACCGTCTCGAAATGCTGCAAGCGCATGATGACCGCAGGAATCGAGCAGCACCAGCCCTTGTCATCGATCTTCCTGAGCAAGCTCTTGCGGCCCTCAAAGCAGTGGAAATTGACCTTCTTGAGCGTGCTCGACTCGACCATACCCACGCAGTCAGCCTCGCCGCGCCGCGAATGGATGATCAACGGCTTCTTGATCTTTTCGCAGAGCTCGATGACCTTCTGGAAGTTCTCCTTCATCTTCGTGACGAGCCTTGGTTCCTTGATCCACTTGTAGTCGAGGCCTGCCTCTCCGACGCCGACGCATTCGTCCTTGTGCTGCTTGATCCATTCCAGCTCTGCATCGATGTCAAAATGCTCAGTTTGCCGCAGTCCTACTTCGTCGAATGCCTCGAGCTTGACGTTCAACGCATCAATCGGATAGATGCCGAACGAGCATTCCACCAGCCCAGGATATTTTTTCGAGAGCTCCAGGACTTCGCGGTTCGTGGGCGGGTTCACACCCGCGCAAATGATCTTGACCACACCTGCCTTTTTCGCGCGCTCGATGACCGCCGGCAGGTCTTTCTCGAATTGCGCGTGGTTCAGGTGGCAGTGCACGTCCACGAGTTTCATGCGCTTGCCGTGCATACGAAGCTTTAAAAACCTTCCTTCGTGCTTAAAAAGCAATGGACGCAGAGAAGTTCGCGCAAGGGAAAGAGAATGTCCTTCGGGACTCTGACGAGCCCCAAGGCCCTGCCATCCAAGGCTATGACTTCAACCAAGGAATCGATTACGACAAGATCCTGGACAGTTTCGCGACCACAGGCTTCCAAGCAACGCACTTGGCCAAGGCGATCGACATCATCAACCAGATGCGCCAGGACAAGTGCACGATCTACCTAGGCTACACGTCGAACATGGTCACTTCTGGATTGCGTGACGTGTTCCGGTATCTCGCACAGCACAAGATGGTCGACATCATCGTGACCACTGCCGGCGGCGTCGAGGAAGACATCATCAAGTGCATCAAGCCGTTCATCCTCGGCAGGTTTGACGCTGATGGGGCGGAACTGCGCGAGAAAGGAATCAACCGCACCGGCAACATCTATGTCCCGAATTCCCGCTATTGCAAGTTCGAGGACTTCCTGATGCCCTTGCTCGAGAAGATGGCTGCAGAGCAGCAGAACGGACAGGTCATCACGCCGTCGGAAATCGTCGCCCGGCTGGGCAAGGAAATCAACGACCCCTCCAGCATCTATTACTGGGCGCAGAAGAACAACATCCCGGTCTTCTGCCCTGCGCTGACCGATGGTTCGATCGGCGACATGCTCTACTTCTTCAGCTACAAGCACCCTGAATTCAAGCTCGACATTGCGCGCGACATGAAGAAACTCAACGATATGACGCTCGACGCGAAGAAAACAGGACTCATCATCCTCGGAGCAGGCGTGGTGAAGCACCACATCCTCAACGCCAACATGCTCCGCAATGGCTGCGAATATTCAGTTTATTTGAACAACGCGCAGGAATTCGACGGCTCAGACGCAGGAGCACGGCCTGAAGAAGCGATCTCCTGGGGCAAGATTTTGCCTGATGCGCGGTCTGTAAAAGTATTCGGTGATGCGACAATCCTGTTCCCGCTCATCGTGGCGAAGACGTTTGCGAAGGACTTGAAGAAACCGTAGCGCCTATGTGCGAGAAATAGTGCTTTCTTCCTTGCTCTGCTGCAGATTTGTACGCTGCAAAGACCATCCTATGGTCTTTGATGCATTCAGGAAAGAGCACGGCAGGATTTCGGAAGGTTCCTGCACAATAATCACGCAACAGTTCGCGGAAAGACGTTACGAATTCGCTATGGAAGCGGTCTGTCCCTGTGATTGGAGGATTCACGATTGGAATATCCTGCACGGTCCCATCACGACCATAGACTTCGATGCGCGGGCTGAGCGAATAATAAGGCAGGATGAGTGCTGCCTTCTCGCACTCAACGCGCCTGCTGCTAAAGCTCTTCCGATTGTCTTGGAAAGCAGTGCAACACGCTTCAGCAACACAACCATTCGCGAACTCGAACAGTGCGTGCCCATAGTCATCAACGTGCTCGCGCTCAAATGTCACCGTGCGAATGTTCGCATGAACGCTTACCGGGTCTGCACCGGCGAGCATGCGCGCGAGATAGCACAAGTGAATGCCGTCATCCAAGAAAACGCCGCCACCGGACAGCGTTCTTTGTGAGCGCCACGGTGCGTCCCAGAACGTGTGTCGCAAATCAACACGAAGTTGCACATAACGAGGCGCGCCGAATGCGCCAGAATCAATCACTTCCTTAAGCTTTTGGAACTGAGGCGAATACGAATAACTATAATTCACTACCAGCTTCCCAGGAGCGCCTTTCGCACTGCGCTCCAGACTGGCCAGCTCATCTTCGCATGACACGAGCGGCTTTTCACAGAGAACATCAAGCCCGCGCTCCAGCGCTTTCTCGATAACAGGTAAATGATATGCATGCGGAAGACAGATGTCAATGAAATCAAGACGTTCTTTTGCAAGGAGCTCGTCACAGTCTTGGTAGCGCGCGTAGCTGCCGAGGTCGGTGAGTTTACGACTGTCAGCATCACACACTGCGACGATTTCCACAAGATCTTGAGCTGCCTTGAGATGATACTGCCCGATAGACCCCAATCCAATGATTGCCCCACGTTTCATCGAGCATTGTAACAAAAGAAATCATATAAAGCTTGCTACGCGATCTTCCAGATTTCTATGGCGAGGAAGACTGCGTAGTATGCGAGGAAAAGGAGTCCGTGCTTCCAGGTGAGGAAGGGCTTGCGCATCAGAAACATCAGGGTCGTGATGCTCAAGGCGAGGAAGAACAGCGCGTTGACCACGGTGCCGATGCTCACCGCAATGGGACGGATGAGCGAGAGCAAGCCGAAGAACAACAGGAGCTCGATCATCAATGAGCCGAGCAGGTCTCCGAGGCCGATGGCGGAGTGGGCGCGGAAGATCGAGCGGAGCTCGACCGCGATGTCAGGGATCGTCGTGCCGACACCGATGACAGTCAAGGCGATGAAGTACGCGGGAATGCCCAAATCCTGGGCGATACTGACGCTGCTGAAGACCAGCCAACGGCCTGCCAACAGAACCGCGGCGAGGCAGCCGAGGAAGATGAACGCATCACGCCAGATCGTGGCGAGCTTGACATTCTTCTTCATCTTGCCGAGCGTGCCCTCGGTCTGCCAGAGCTTTGCGATATACAGACAGAACACGGTCAGGAGCAGGATGCCGTCCACGCGGCTCAGCATGCCGTCCATGGCAAGAAGCAAGGGAAGAATCAGCGCGACCCACATCAGCAAACGCTGCTGGGAGAAGAGCCCTGATTCGATTGAGACCTTCTTGCCAATAAGCAGGAGGATGCCTAGGGCAAAGCCGACGTGCACCATGTTCGAACCGATGATCGCACCGAAACCGACTGCCTCATTACCGCTGAGAAAACCGGTGAGCGAGCTGATGATCTCTGGCGAGCTCGCAGCCATCGCCACCACGACCAAGCCGATGATGGCATCGCTCAAGCCCAGCTTCTGGGCATAGCCAGCAATGCCCTCCACAAGCAGATCTGCGGCCTTGAACATCACGAACAGGCTGGCGAGAATGATGAGGCTGTGGAACAACAACGGATTGCCATACAGCCATTCGAGCATGCCTCACGAAGCGAAGAAAGGGTATTTAAATGCTGCGCCCGTCGAGAACCATCGTCCAGAAGATTTAAAAAGACCACCCATAGGAAAGCTTAATATAGCGCTGTCGTAGAGCAGCGAAACAGGTGAAATGACATGACTGTCGTCGGATTGCAAATCAACAAGATCGTCGTTGACAAGGTAGGCCCGGTCAAGGGCAAGGTCAGCGTCAACAACAATGTCGCCGTCAAGGACGTCGAGAAGATCGACCTGACCTTCGGCTCGTCCAAGCAGGACGCGCTGAAATTCACGTTCGAATTCAAGGCAGCGTACGAGCCCAAGATCGCGACGATCACGCTCGAAGGCACCGTCACCTATTTCGACAAGCCTGCCACGATCGAGGACATCCACAAGGGCTGGAAGAAGGACAAGAAAGTCCCGCCTGACGTGATGACGCCGATCCTGAACAGCATCCTGACCAAGTGCAACGTCGAGGCATTGATTCTGAGCAGGGAAGTCAACCTTCCCCCGCCCATCCCGATGCCCCGCGTCCGCGTCGATGCGAAATAAGGCAGTTCTTTCCCTTCATCCATAACGCTCTTAAAGAGCGCCCTATTATTAAGGACAATGGCGAACGAAGTCAAGCTCAGGGTCGTGGAAGCGATCCAGGACGACGTCAACAAGGGCATCGTCAGGATCGACAGCACCTTTATGCGCGACATAGACCTCCGACCAGGCGACATCGTCGAGATCGAAGGCATCCGCAAGACCGTCGCCATCGCTGACCGCGCATTGCCGGGCGACATCGGCCTCAACCACATCCGTATGGACGGCCTGAGCCGCAAGAACGCCCAGACCGGCATCGGCGAGACCGTGAAAGTTCGCAAGGCAGACGTCAAGGAAGCAAAGAAAATCATCATCGCTCCCGCCAGGGAAGGCGTCATCGTCAAGACCAGTTCTCCGTACGTGTTCAAGCAAGGCCTCCTGGGCAGGGCGGCGGTCAAGGGCGACATCATCTCGCTCGGCGGCGCACGGCGCAGAAGGACGACGATGAGCGGTTCGCCGTTCTTCGACGAAGTCTTCAGCATGATGGAGGAGAATATGGGCTTCGGCGGTGTCGGTTTCGGCTTTGGCGATCTGAAATTCGTCGTTGCCGAGACAAGCCCCAAGCAAGCGGTCATCATCACTGATGCCACTGAGATCGTGCTCAATCCTGAAGCGATGGCGATCGAGGAAGACCAGGTCCCGGGCGTCACGTACGAAGACATCGGCGGTCTCGAGGATGAAGTCAAGAAGATCAGGGAAATGGTCGAATTGCCGCTCAAGCACCCTGAGCTCTTCCAACGCCTCGGCGTCGATGCTCCGAAAGGAGTCCTGCTCCACGGCCCGCCTGGAACAGGAAAAACCCTCCTCGCAAAGGCGGTCGCGAGCGAAACCAACTCGCATTTCCTCGTCATCAACGGCCCGGAAATCATGAGCAAGTATTACGGCCAGTCCGAAGAGAACCTCAGGAAGAAATTCGAGGAAGCGGAGAAGAACGCGCCCAGCATCATCTTCATCGACGAAATCGACGCCATCGCTTCGAAACGCGAAGAGACCCGCGGAGAAGTCGAACGGCGCGTCGTCGCGCAATTGCTCGCGCTGATGGACGGCTTGAAATCACGCGGCCGTGTCGTGGTCATCGCTGCCACGAACGTGCCCAACATCCTCGACCCTGCGCTGCGCAGGCCAGGACGCTTTGACCGCGAACTCGAGATCGGCGTGCCCAACAAGGACGGCAGGCTCAACATCCTCAAGATCCACACCAGGAACATGCCGTTCGCGAAAGACGTCAGCCTGAAGGATCTCGCGGCGGTCACGCACGGCTTTGTCGGCGCTGACGTGGCGAGCCTGTGCAAGGAAGCGGCGATGATCGTGCTCAGACGCGTCCTGCCTGACCTCAAGTATGACAAGGATGAGGCGATCCCTGAGGAAGTACTCGAGAAACTCCAAGTAACCAAGAGCGACTTCAAGGAAGCGCTCAAGGTCGTCCGACCCAGTGCGCTGCGCGAGGTCCTGGTCGAGATTCCGAACGTCACGTGGACTGACATCGGAGGCCTGGAAATCGTCAAGCAGGAGCTTATCGAGGCAGTTGAATGGCCGCTCCAGCATCCGGACGCGTTCAAGCGGCTTGGTGTCACGCCGCCCAAAGGCATCCTGCTCTATGGCGCGCCAGGAACTGGCAAGACCTTGATGGCAAAGGCAGTCGCGCACGAAAGCGAGGCAAACTTCATCTCCATCAAAGGCCCTGAGCTGTTGAGCAAATGGGTCGGCGAATCAGAGAAGGCAGTCCGCGAGATCTTCAAGAAGGCACGCCAGACTGCTCCTACGATCATCTTCTTCGACGAAATCGACTCGCTGGTGCCACGCAGGGGCACGAGTTCGGACAGCAACGTGACTGAACGCGTCGTCAACCAATTACTCACCGAAATCGATGGCCTCGAAGACCTGCACGACATCGTCATCATCGGCGCCACGAACCGGCCAGACATGGTCGACCCTGCATTGCTCAGGCCAGGACGCTTTGACCGCATCATCCTCACCTCTGTTCCTGACAAGAAGGCGCGCCTCGAGATCCTCAAAGTGCACACGAAGACGATGCCGCTCAAGGAAGTTGACCAGGACTACTTGGCCGAACAGACCGAAGGCTTTGTCGGCGCTGACATCGAGGCATTGTGCCGCGAGGCAGCCATGCTGGCTCTCCGGGAGGACATCAAAAGTAAGGTCATCACGGCAGACCACTTCGAGCAGGCACTGATGAAAGTCGCGCCCTCAGTCACCAAGGACGTCGAACAGATGTACATCGCATTACAGGACAAGTTCAAGGCAGCCCGCGCCAAGGAAATGAAGGCAGAGGCCAAGCCCTTGTATTTCGGCTGATGAACGTCATTGTCGGTTCTACCAATCCCATCAAGATCGCCGCCATACGGGAAGCGTTCGATGCCTATCACGTTTCTGCGACCATCGAGGGAAAGAGCGTGCCTTCTGAGGTCGCGACCCAACCGTTCAGCCTGGACGAGATCGTGCGCGGCGCAAAGAATCGCGCGCTGCACGCGTTCACGGACTGCGAATTAGGGGTCGGCGTCGAATCAGGCATCTTCTTGCTCGCAGGAAAATACTTTGACACGTGCCACGTTGCACTCTACGACGGAGCCACGTATTACGAAGGCGGAGCGCAATACTTCGAGGTTCCACACCGCATCGTGTCAGCGATCAAGAACGAAGGCAAGGAACTCGGCCATTTCTTCGAAGGCCAAGGGCAGGGCGCCATCGGCGTGCTCACGCAAGGACGCATTGACCGGCAGAAACAAATTCATTCCGCAGCCCTTCTCGCAATTGCCCGGCTGCGGAACAAGGAATACGCCTGAGCCCCAAAAACTATATATACCGTCATTCTGTAGGAAGACGTATGGTAAGCAAAGTACGTGCACGGCACATTCTGGTGAAGACCGAAAGCGAAGCTTTCCAGGTCTTGTATGACGTCCAACACGGCAAAGACTTCGGCACCGTGGCACAGGAAAAATCACTCTGCCCGAGCAAGAAGCAAGGCGGAGACCTGGGATGGTTCGGCCGCGGACAGATGGTCAAGGAATTCGAGACAGCCGCATTCGCGCTCAAGCCTGGAGAGATCTCCAAACCGGTCAAGACCCAGTTCGGCTATCACATCATCAAGGTGGAAGAGGTCAGTTAGATGGCGAAGCCTGGCGATCGCGTCATCGTCGTCACGCAGGACGAGAAGATCGAAGGCGTGCTGATGCCTGAGGAACAGGACTTCATCGTGCTCAAGCTTGATACGGGCTACAATATGGGCATCGCGAAGAATCGCGTGCGCGAGATCCAAGCAGTCAAGGAACACAAAGAGAAACCGGCAGCTGCGACAAAGGCAGAATCAAAGAAGGGACTGCCGACCATCGCAATCCTCCATACTGGCGGCACGATCGCGAGCAAAGTCGACTATGAGACCGGCGGCGTCGTGGCCAAGTTCGAGCCGAACGAACTCCTGGCACTTTTCCCCGAGCTCAAGGACATCGCGAACATCCGCTCCCGGCTCGTGCGGCAGATGTTCTCAGAAGACATGCGCTTCGCGCACTACAACATCCTCGCGCAAGAGATCGCCAAGGAAATCCAGCAAGGCGTCGATGGCATCATCGTCACGCACGGAACAGACACGCTCCATTACACGAGCGCGGCGCTGAGCTTTATGCTCAATAATCTGGGAGTGCCGGTGATTCTTGTCGGGGCTCAAAGGAGCTCAGACCGGGGAAGCACTGATGCCGCGCTCAATCTCGTTTCTGCAGCGTTCTTCATCACGGCAAGCAAGGACTTCGCAGAAGTCGCCGTGTGCATGCACGAGAGCACGAACGACGACTGGTGCGTCATCCTGCCGGGAACCAAGAGCAGGAAGATGCACAGTTCGCGCAGGGATGCGTTCCAAGCCATCAACGTCACGCCCTGGGCTCGCGTCAACATCAAGGAGAAGAAGTCTGACCTGCTGCGCACCGGTTACCGCAAGCGCGCCAAGACCTCAGTGATGGTGCGACCGTTCAAGGAAGACCTCAAGCTCGGATTGCTCAAGGCGCACACGAACATGTACGTGAGCGAATTCGAGGCGTATAAGGGTTTTGCCGGCCTGATCGTTGAAGGCACTGGTCTCGGTCACGTGCCGCTCAACAAGATCGACGAGTTCACCGAAGAGCACGCCACGATCGCGAACGCGATCAAGAACCTGGTGCGCGGTGGAACCGTTGTCGCTGCCACGACACAAACGATCTCTGGCGGCATCGATATGAACGTCTATTCGACTGGGAGAAAGATGCAAGAACTCGGCATCATCGGGAACCTCACGGATATGACCCCCGAGACCGCATTCATCAAGCTCGCCTGGCTGCTCAGCAACGCGCCCAAGGACAAGATTAAGGAATTATACGCCACGAACCTCGTGGGCGAGATCAGCCGGCTTGAGAAGATCGAACCGAAGAAATTCGCATGAGCCTCAACTACGAACAGCTCGGATTGAAGTGCGGCATCGAGATCCACCAGCAACTGGAAGGCAAGAAACTCTTCTGCACATGTCCCACCATCGTCAGGGACGATGCCGCACACTTCACGGTGCTGCGACAGCTCCGCGCCGCAGCAGGTGAGGCAGGACAGGTCGACATCGCGGCCCTCCAGGAAATGCAGAAACAGAAGACGTTCGTGTACAACGGATATCAAGACACGACGTGCCTGGTCGAGCTCGATGAGAGCCCTCCTGAGACGCTCAATCCTGACGCGTTCACGACCGCATTGCAGGTCGCCAAGCTGCTCAACGGGACGGTTGTCGATGCCATTAAGGTGATGCGCAAGACCGTCGTCGATGGGAGCAATACCGCAGGCTTCCAACGCACGGCATTGATCGCGCGGAACGGCCGCATCGAGAGTTCCCAAGGCACCATCGGCATCCCCACCATCATCCTCGAGGAAGATTCGTGCCGCATCCTTGGCGAGAGCCAGAACGATGTGCAATTTGCATTGGACCGGTTGGGCATTCCGTTGATGGAGATCGGCACCACGCCTGATATCAAGAGCCCTGAGCACTGCAAGGAAGTCGCGGAAAAGATCGGCCTGCTTTTACGGAGTACCGGAAAGGCGAAACGCGGCCTCGGCACGATCAGGCAGGACGTCAACGTCAGCATCAAAGGAGGCAACCGCGTCGAGATCAAGGGCGCGCAAGACCTCAAATCATTGCCCAAGCTCGTTGAGAACGAAGCATTGCGACAAAAGAACCTGCTGGACATCAAGGACGAATTGCACAAGCGAGGCGTGAAGGAACTCACAGCAGAGGTCAAGGATGTCACGAATGCGCTCAAGAACTCCGGCTCGAAAATCATCACGAAGACCGTCGAGGCGAACGGCGTCATCCTCGGCAGCAGGCTGCAGGGTTTTGCGCGGCTCCTCGGCAAGGAAGTCCAGCCGAATCGCAGGCTCGGAACAGAATTCTCTGATCGGGCAAAAGTGATCGCGGGCGTGGGCGGCATCATCCATTCAGACGAGGACTTCGCCAAGTACGGCATTGAGGCCCGCGAGGTCGAGTTTGTCAAGCACGAGCTCGGTTGCCTGGATGATGATGCATTCGTCCTGGTCGCAGACAAGAAAGACCGAGCACAACGTGCACTGCACGCGGTCATCGATCGCGCAAATAATGCGCTTGATGGCGTTCCGTGCGAAGTCAGGAAAGCGAACCCTGACGACACGACCAGTTACCTGCGTCCGATGCCTGGCGCAGCACGCATGTACCCTGAAACCGACGTTCCGCTCGTATCCATCACCCCGCAGATGCTGGACGCGATCCGACTCCCTGAGCTCATCGAAGACAAGGCCAAGCGTTACGAGCAGCTCGGCCTCGGCAAGGACCTGGCAGACCTCACCGCACGCTCAGAGCAGGCAGGCGTGTTTGACGGTTTCGTGAAGCAGTTCAATGACCTGAAACCCGCGTACATCGCAGAAGTCCTCCTGACCGCAGCCAAGACCATCAAGCGCCAATGGAACATCGAGATCACTCCGACCGTCGATGATTTCCGCGAGCTCTTTGTCGCGCTCAGCATCGGACACGTCTCGAAAGAGGCAGTGCTCGACATCCTCAAGGAGAACAAGCCGGTCGCCTCAGTGCTGCCGAAGTATCACACGATCTCGGACACCGAGCTCAGGGCAGCGCTCAAGAAGATCGTGCAGGAAAACAAGGGAATGCAATTCAACTCGCTCATCGGCATCGCGATGAAGCAATTGCGCGGCAAGGCATCAGGAGAGAAGATCGCGCAATTCCTCAAGGCGCTCGCCTAGCAAAGTGCACGCCACTCATGAGCACGATCGCGGCGATCGCTCCGAGCGCGTTCCACAACAAATCCAGCTCGGTATTGAGATACCCGCCACCGAATTCTTGGATCACGTCCGCCTGCGCAGACGTGACAGGCGTCCCGTCTCCTGGCCCTCCGAAGAACAAGCCCCCTTCGCCATACCCGAGCGCGAGGAAGCCTGCGAACTCGACATTCTCCACGACCGCGCCGATGCCCAGGCCGCTCAGGAAGAGGAGCAACAGCACCGACCAGGTCTTGACGCTCCAGAACCGGTCCATCCACGGCCGCGTGAAATTGAACAAGACTGCAGTGAAGCTGAACATCGGTACCACGTGAGTGACATGGTCCCATTGCAACGGCAAAGGCGATATGTTATACCATCCGAAGATGCCCATCAAGTGAGCCGCAAAGCTCAACACCATCAGCGTGTACAACGGCGTGTTCAGCCTCCAGAATGCGAAGGTCGCGTGGAAGAACACAATCATCACTGCAAAAAAGAAGATATCACTGCCGTAATACTTCACCAAGTCATCGATCCACGCGATCGCGAAGAATGCCGCGTAGGTCAAGAGCGCAAGAATGGTGATCACTGTTTTATGCCGTGGCACGCTGCAACACCCTGTCGATAGTCCTCAATTCCTGTGAGGAATTCCACCTGGGGGCTGCTTTTAAAGTTTCGCGAAACTCGACGCGCCCGGGAGGATTTGAACCCCCGATCTTTCGGTTAGGAACCGACTGCTCTATCCAAGCTGAGCTACGGGCGCACGTCTCATTCTCCATTAGGAGGCAATGTCAAACAAGTTTGACAAGCCTGCGAAATGTATTGAGATTACATTCCACAGGCTATATAAAGATTCCCCTGTCTTCTCCTCGCGATGAAACTCAAGCAAACGCCCGAGGACTTCGTGGTCAAGGAAACGAGCACGATCGAGCCCGCGAAGGACGGCAATTACACGTATTTCACGCTCAAGAAGAGGAACTGGACCACCTTGCAGGCCATGCAATTGGTCGCCGCAGGGCTCAAATGCCCTGTGCGCTGGCTCGGCTGCGCAGGAAACAAGGACAAGGCAGCCGTGACCGAGCAAGTCTGTTCGGTCGCGAGCGTCGCTCCTGAGACCATCCGCAGCCTGGCGATCAAGGACATCACGCTCACGCCCCTGGGCAAAGGCGAGAAGCCGGTGAGCCTTGGCGACCTCAAAGGAAACCGGTTCGATATCGTGGTGCGCGATATTGACGTGCTCCCTGCGAAAAAGACGCGCTTCGTGAACCTCTTCGGCGAGCAGCGCTTCAGCACGAACAATGCCGCCATCGGCAAGGCGTTGGTGACGCGAGATTTCTCGCAGGCGGCCGCATTGGTCCTCTCGACAAAGAGTCCTGCCGCACAGAAGATGCACCAGGTGCTCGCGGCAGCGCCCAAGAACTATCTTGGAGCATTGAAGGCGATACCGCTGAAACTCCTGAAATTGTACATCCACGCATACCAATCCTTGTTGTGGAATGAGCTCGCGACCGCACATGCGCGTGAGCACGACAAGAACACCAAACTACCCATCGTGGGCTTCGGCACGATCCCAGACAAGCAACTCGAAGACATCCTCAAACGCGAAGGCATTTCCCTGCGCGACTTTGTCATCAAGGAATTCCCTGACCTGAGTTCAGAAGGGACAGAGCGCGATGTCTTCGCCGAGGCGATGGATTTCACGATGGGCGCGCTCGAAGACGACGAGCTCAATCAGGGACGGAAGAAAGTTCGGTTGACATTCACGCTGCAACCAGGGAGTTATGCGACCGAATTCGTGCGGCAACTGTCGGAAATGCGCAAAACCTAATACCTTTGTGCGCATTTCCGAGCATGTTCGCCAATCCTTCGGATTGGCGACATGTTCAGTCCAGCGCCTGCATGATTCTCTTGAATACTGCATCGACCGTCCCTTGGCCATCGATGCGATGCATGATATCACGCGGCGTGTAGTATTCGATGAGCGGTTCTGTTTCCTCGTGATAGAGCGCCAAGCGTCGCTTGACCGCCGCGGGCTTGTCATCTTCGCGCTGCGTGAGTTTTCCGCCGCATTCCTTGCACGCCGTGCCTATCTCTTCAGGCAAGCCGTACAATTGGTCAGTGCAACCAACACACGTCCTTCGCGCGGACAAGCGCTCGACCGCGACCGCATCAGGAAGCTCGAGCACGACGACCGCATCGATCTCTGCGAGGTCATCCAAGAATTCTGCCTCTTCGATCTGGCGCGGATAACCGTCCAGGACAAAGCCTTTCGCGCAATCAGTCTCTCCCAGACGCTGCTCCACGATCGTGTCGATGAGTTCGGGTGGCAAGAGCTCGCCTTTCTTCATCGGTCCTTCGAGCTTCTTGCCGATCTCGGTCTTCTTGGCGACGTGCTCACGCAGCAGTTGACCGACATCGATATGCGGGATGGAGAAACGCTTGCTGAGCAGGTCTGCCTGGGTGCCCTTGCCTGAACCCTGCGGTCCGATCATGATGACCTTCATCCGAAATACCCCACGACGTCCTTGCGTCCCAAGGGCTTGGGCCAGGCGGCGGCGAGTTTCTGCACGAACGGCCGCAATGCCTCGCGGATTCTCGGCCATTCCTGCGCTGCGCGCGTGATGACTGCGGCATCCTGCGCGTCGTCTGCGCTCAGTTCGGCATCGATGCACGCGAGCAAGAGCGCCATGATCGACTGAAATTGCTGCAAGACCTCCTTGCGGTCGGCTTCAGACAACACGCGGTATTCGAACAGGCTCCCGAATGATCCCGCGTCTGGCTGAATCCAGGAATCAAGCATCTGCGCAACGTCATCCAAGCGTTCGCGGATCTTCCGCCTGATGCTCCGGAGCAAGAATGAATGCTTATCGATAGTCGAGATCTCAAACTCCTTGTCCAACAGCGCGAAGTCAGGCAAGGAGTGTTTCTTGAGATCTGCATAATGATGCTCGATATCAGTCGGCATATGCTGGCTGAGCGATGAGGGCTATTTATTGGTTACGGATAGAATTATAAGCAGGACGCATTCCCCTCACGCAATGGCCTATCAGCAGAAATGCATCGTGTGCAAGAAGAATATGGTCCTCATCACGTATTACAAGCAGCGGCCGGTGTGCCTCGCGTGCGAGATGAAGGACATCAGCGACCCCATCACTGACCCGAAATGGAAGAAATTCTTTGACATCGACCCTGCGCTCTACGAGAAGAGCTCATTCCTGCGCAGCATCAAGCGCAATTATCTGCGGCAAGGGATGCTCACATCCAAGCAGAAGGAGATGTTCCTGAAAGTCGTCAAGGAAGGGGCGCAAGGGCCGCCCAAGAAGAAAAAGAAAAGCGCTGAAGAAACCCCTAGTTGACCCTTCTTCCGTTCTGCAACACAATCATCCGGCGTTTTGCGATTTCTTTGAAGAACGGCTTGACCGGCACGAAAAACTCAGGGCTCCGCGAGCCGACCGCGGTGATCGTACCCTCCTTGACCATCTGCGCCATGATCGAGCACGGCAATCCCGTGTCGATGTTGCAGCCGTGCTCCTCCCATCCTTTCAACGTGGGCACGAGGCAGTTCATGTGGATGGTCTTCTTGCGGCCGCTGACCTTTCCGTGCAACGTCACCCAGAGGTTCTCCTTCTCACGATACCCTGCAGGAGGACGGTTCGATTTCAACGCATCTGCAAGCAAGTCGACAGGCCGCACGCCTTCCTTGTTCGACATCTTTGAATTCAGCCCTGCATTGATGAACGACATGATGATATTATACGAGAAATGCGGGAATCCTGCATAAAACCGCACGTCTTTCACTCCTTTTCGCTTCAAGTAATGGAAAAACGTGTACGATTCAGGATGGCGCACCAGGAATTCATGCTGCTGGCCGATCTCACGGAACCGCATCGCGTGATCATCGCTCTGCGCCGGAACCCGCTTGAACTTGCCGTTTTCGACAATGGTCGGAAGATCAGTGAATTCCTCGATGATCGTGGTGATCGAGAACGGAACAACAAAGACCTGCTTGTTCGCAGTCCAGGCAAATCCTGCCTCGACCGCATCGACCCGGTCCAATTGCTCAGTCGCGTGGCGAAGCATCACGTTGCCGATTCCCGGCACGGAACCGCAGCCCGTCATCGCGCACAAGCGCTTGCGTTGGAACGCATTATGCAATGCGAACTGCTGTGCGGTCATCCCCACGTCAGAACCGAGATCAAGATAATGCGCGCCCAGTTTCAGGCTCATCCGCTGCACGGCGAGATTAAAATCGCCTTCAGCACAGTTGACGACAACTGATGCGTCTGCATTTTTTAGGATGTCCATCGTATGCGCGTGATCAGTGAGCTCCACATACCGGAACGAGGTCTGAGCATCATGCGTCAAGAGCTTCTCGATCTGCGCGCGCTTCCTACCGCACAACAACACCTTGTATCCGTGCTCGATCAGGTCGCGCGAGACAATCCTACCCTGCAAGCCGGTCGCTCCAACGACGACGAAGTCATATGCCACGACGTGCGTGGGGACAGATTGCGCTTTAAATGTTTCGATTTAAAAAAGAAGCCACGCAAGCGGCGCTTGCTGGGCATTTGAAAATCTTCGATTTTCAAAGCCTCCGATGGGAGTTGCACCCACGACCCCCTGCTTACAAGGCAGGTGCTCTGGCTACTGAGCTACGGAGGCATATGAAGAACTCACAAGAGAGCGTATTTAAAACTTATTGGCGCTCGATGTTCAGGTAGGCCTTGAGCTGGTCCTTGAGGAAATTCGTGTCCTCACGGACACCGCTGACAAAACCGCTCAAGAAAGGCGTGTACACGTATTTCTCGAACATCGTGCGGAGCACGTAGAACATTGCGCTGGTCTCCCAGCGGGCCTCATAATCCGTCTCCAGCCAGGAATCGAACGCGACACGGAGCTTGCCCTGCTGCATCTTCTTCTTGTGTCCGTCGCGCGTGACCTCCACGTCCTTCAATTCAGTCGCGCTGAGATGGACACGGATCACGCTCTGCGCATAGTCAGTGTATTTCTTGAACGGCTCGAAGTCGACCTCGATATGCTTGCCGGACTTCGTGACGCTCTCGTGCACGCGCTTCTCCACCGGCACGTAACCCTTGTCATCCATCCATTCACGGATCACCGCATAGACTTCCTTGAACGAAAAGACTCCCTCGTACGAAATGCTTTCCCCTTCCACCACAGGTTGTCGTTCAGGCATCAGGTCTCCATCCCCAACGCTTCCTTGATCGTGTTGGACAATTGGACAATCTTCACGTACAAATCATCCTCCCACACTTCTTCGATAGTCTGCCGGATGACATACTTGTGATAAAAATCCTGCAGCCATTGCATGAACTTGCTACCGCCGAAGCGCTCGGCATAATCGAGATCGTAGGAGCCCGTGACCTCGACTTGGACAGCACCTTCGTTCATTTTCCTCTTCTCGCCATCCTGCACGACCTCGACCTCAGACATGTCGCGGATCCAGATGCGCACGCTCAATTCGAACTTGACGTATTCGTTGACCTTGCGCTCGCCCGTGACCTCATACTCGGCCTCGTTCGGCTTGACCTTGTACTTGCCTGCGTGAAAGGTATACTTGTTCTCGCCAAACCAATGCTGGATGCCCTTGACGAGTTGCTGATGGCTGAACACGCCGCGATGTTTCACGTACGTGACCGGCATCCGCTCTGTCTTCTTAGTCATGCCGTTCTTGCACGCTTGTCGATATATAAAACTTACTCAGGCACGCGTTTTGGCCAGAATTCAGGCCATTCCTTCGCCGGCAGATAGGTCTCGATCTTGAGGAACGTGTTGATCGCATCACGGAACTGGAAAGCCTCAGTATAGAGCTCTTTCTCCAACATCTCGCGCTGCTGTTTCCACACCTGCTTGTACAACAACTTCTTGACATCCTTGAACGCGCTTTTTTCCAGCAATTTATCAGGATCACGCACCAGGTTGGCCACCACGTTGACCTCGACCTCGCCTTGATTGGCTTTGTACTTCTTGCCCGCAATGACCGCCTCGATGTCCTTCATCGTGAGGATATGCACGTCGATGTCCAGGTCAAAGCGCCAGAGTCGATTGTCGCCCAACGGGAATCGTTGCGGCCTCCAGCGCCACCAGATCTCCTTGCCTGCAGGCCCGTCCTTGTGCAGATAATATTTCTCCGGGAACGATGCGTCATCACGAGTCACATACCCGTGCTCGACCAACCACTCGTGCATCAGCAAATACAGGTTTTCCAGGTGGAAGATGTCCTTGAGGTTCACCGTGTACTTCGTGATGGTCGAATACTCGAGATCCTTGTACCGATGCCAGATGGTCGCCATCGCCGCATTCGGTGGTTTCCGAGTTTAAAAGGCTTTCTCTCGCCGACCGACGAGGTTGGCGACGATGTTCGGAAATCATTTTGATTTCCGGCAGGGCAAAAGTTTATAAGAACCCCGTCTGCAAAGTGCGGTATGCAAGTCGGTATCGTCGGCAAGGCCAATGTCGGGAAGAGCACGTTCTTCAAGGCGCTCACGATGGCAGAAGTGCTCATCGCGAACTATCCCTTCGCGACCATCCAACCGAACAAAGGCTTCGCGTTTGTCCGCGTGGAATGCGTCGACCGCGAGTTCGGCGTGCAGTGCAACCCGCGCTTCGGGCATTGCAGCCAAGGAACGCGCTTCGTGCCGGTCGAAGTCCTGGACGTCGCAGGCCTCGTGCCTGGCGCGCACGAGGGAAAAGGAATGGGCAACCAGTTCCTCGATGACCTACGGCAGGCGCACGCGCTCATCCACGTCGTGGATATGAGCGGCGGCACGAACGAGAAAGGCGAGCCCATCGAGCCCGGCACGTACGACCCTGCGAACGACGTGAAATTCCTTGAGGTCGAACTCGACTACTGGTATCTCGCCATCCTGAAAAAAGGATGGGACAAGCTCGCGCGCCAATTGCAGCACGAGCACCGGGAGATCGCGAGCGCGCTCGCCAAGCAGCTCTCTGGCCTCAGCGTGACCGAAGACATGGTCGCGGACGCGATGAAACAGCTCGCCCTCGGCACGAACGCGACCGCGTGGACCGAAGAACAGCTCCTGCAGCTCGCCACGATCCTCCGCAAACGCACCAAGCCGCTCCTCATCGTCGCGAACAAGATGGACATCCCCACATCCAAAGCAAACCTCGAACGGATCAAGAAGCAATTCCCCAACCATCTTTTTGTCCCGTGCTCGGCAGAAAGCGAACTCGCATTGAAAGAAGCTTCGCGAAAAGGGCTCATCGAATACCTGCCTGGCGGCAAGGACTACAAACCCACCGGCCAACTACAACCCGCACAGGCAAAAGCCCTTGATTTTATCAAGCAGAACGTGCTGGACTCCTGGGGATCGACCGGCGTGCAGCAAGCGATCGATACTGCCGTGTTCCAATTGCTCAAGTATTTCACCGTCTTCCCTGGCGGCGTCAGCAAGCTCGCAGACCAGCACGGCAATGTATTGCCCGACTGCTTCCTCCTGCCGCCCGGCAGCACGGCGTATGATTTCGCAGCGAAGATCCATACCGACCTGGCAACGCATTTTGTCGCGGCGATCGACGTGAAGACGAAACGGAAAGTCGGCCGCGATCACCCACTCAAACATCGCGACGTGGTGGAGATTTTGACGAACAAATGATCAGCGCTTGCCGATTCCTGCGGCGTCCTGCACGTCAATGACACCAAGGGCTTTATCGATGATCAAGAAATTCCTGGTCTGATTCTTGCCATTGCGCTTGGCAACGTATAATGCCTTGTCTGCTTCCTTCAGCAAGATCTCTCCTGACACTGACGCGTTCATGCACGTCGCCACGCCGATGGAGATGGTGGTGGGCGACTGATTCTGCACGGTTGTCCGCAGGCGCTCGGCAAACGTGAACGCGGCATCGTGACCTGTCTCAGGCAGGATGATGGTGAATTCCTCGCCGCCGTATCGGGCAGGGATGTCGATCGCGCGGACGGTCGCGCGCATCACCTCACCGAGCTGCCGCAGCAGCTTGTCGCCTTCAGGATGTCCGTGCGTGTCATTGAATTCCTTGAAGTTATCGAAGTCGAACAGGATGAGCGATATCGGCTTTTGCGAGCGTTGCGAGCGCGCGACTTCATTCTTGAGGGCTTCAAGGAAATATGCCTTGTTGTACAGCCCGGTGAGCGCGTCAGTCATTGCCGAGTACTGCGCATCCTGGAAGCGCTGCGCCCTGCCCAAGGCGACCGCGAGCTTGTCCAAGAGCAACGAGATGATATCAAGATACTGCGAGACCTGCGATGACGAACCAAGCACCAAGGTCGCCGCGTGCTTGCCCTGCAAGCGCACCGGAAACGCAGCCACCTGCGCCTTGAGTGCGCCTGCATCCTTAATGTGCTTGGTGAGCACGTCCTGGCCTGCGTTGTTGACCAGCACGAAAGCGTTCGTCGCATGCACGTGATTGTGCAGGACCTGGCTGATTATGAGGAAGGGCTGACTCACAGGAATCGCAGAAGCGTTCGTGCCATTGACCCAGAATGCGCAATGCTCAGGCCTGAAGACACGACCCATGAACTCCGCAGTCTGCTGCAGCAAGTGCTCCACAGTCGTGCCTGCATTCAGGCAATCGAGAAACTGCACGACAACATCCTTCTGGTCCATCAGGAGAACGCAATAAACTGCCGTATATATTGCTTACGAGAATGAAAGAAAAGAGAAAGAAGAATAAAATGAAAAAAAGGAAGCGTGCTTATGCGCAACACACTTCGTTGCCTGCATTGTTGACACCGATGTCCATCTGCTCTTCGGTGTAGGGGTTGAAGCCCTGCTCAACACAGTCCTGGCCCTTCGCATACAAGCGTGTCACTGCGCGCGTATACGGCGGGTAGGGGCACGCGTTGCCCAACACCGGTCCGGTGCGGCGATAATTGTTGTCAAGCATGACATACGGCGGAGGGTTGTCGCCTGAGTCCTTGATGCGATCAGGATAGATGTATTCCTCGCCTTCGATCGGCCGTGGCGTCGCATAACGCACATAGCCTTCAGGGTCGCGGTACTGGTCTAGGCCGTGCGCAATCTCGCCGCCGCCATAGACCTTTGCTCCACCAGTGGTGTACGCGACTTTTGCGGTCGCTCCCTTGAACAAGAGCACCAGTCCGACGACTGCGATGACCGCGACAATACCGAGAATGGCTAATGCAACTCCTTTACCTTCTTCTGCCATACTGATTCACCTCTTTGATACGGGTTGTTTTTCTTTAGGAGTATATAAATTTTTGCTTAGCTTATCGAGGATACGCTGCTTGAATACCGCCAAATCCTTGGGCTGCACGTGCCCTCCTGCGGCAGGGATATGGCCGCCACCTGCGGCCCCTTTCAGGCCCGCAGCGGCATCCTTGATGAGCGTGTTCATCGGGACACGCTGGCTCTGGCACCTGCCGGAGATGTTCACGATGTCCTTCTTGACTTCCAGGATGAGCACGACCCAGTCCTGATAGGGTTGCCTCAGGCTCAAGATCGTGGAAATGGGTGAGTTGATGCGGTACTTGGGCGTGACCTCGTACCACAAGAGCTTGAGCTTGTCGTTCTTCTCCATCAGCTTCGGCGCATTGGTAATCCAGACATTGATTTCCTTGTCAAATGCCTGCCTGAGCGCGACGAGCTTCTTGTCCTTGATGACATCCTTGGGCGCCTTGGCGCGCATCAAGACATCAAAGCAATAATCGACGTTCTTCGCGTCGATGGTCATCGCCGCGAAGAACATCCCTGATATCGTGCCGAGTTCGGTGTGGAACCAGTCCTTGGGATTCGGCCTGAAGCCGTGCTTCTCAAATACCTGCGCGAGGAATTCCGGCCACACGCTGCCCGTCATGTCGCTAATCACCCCGATGGCCGCGATCCAATCGCTGTCGTCGAAGCTCGCGTGCCGGTTGGCAAAATCATACGCGAGCTTGGTCGAGGCATACCGCGCCGGCTCGATATCATCCGCGAGCAACTGCGGCATGGCAAGGATCGTCCTTTCCGACGTGATATCTGCGAAGAACGTGTGATGGTCGATGATGAGGACGTCGCACTGCTTCTCGAGCTTCCGGATCGTGGCAGCGTCCTCGTGCACACCGAGGTCGGTGAAGATGACTTTCGTTATCTTTTTCTGCTTGAACAGCGCAAAAATCTCAGGAGCGACCGTGTTGCGCACGCCCTTCGGCGGCGTGACATGCACGTCCGCAGGCCTGCCGCGCAAGCGCTCGATGAGCTTGTTCATCAGCACGGCAGAGCACAAACCATCAGGATCAGCGTCGTGGACGATCGCGATCCTCTCCTGCGGAGAGAATGACATCAAAAAACGGTCGATACGTTCCCATTGTTTAGGATTTTTCGGAAGCATCGGGCATCACAGCCCGGGAAGGAGTATAAGGGCGCGTATCAAAGAAGTATGGATCGATACGCGCCTGGTGAGAGAGGGGGTAAGCGTCATACGGCAGAGGCATACTGGTTGCACACCAGTACTCGCGGATTGAAATACTGTGGGTTGAAAGAATAATGATGGCCGACGATATTATCATCAGCCCGGTGAGGCACAGCCGCCAAGCCGTGCGAGGAAATGGTGGTGCGGTTTCGCCCGTTCCGTTTCGATTGGTAGAGGGCTTTGTCCGCACCCTGATACAAGTCGTCCCACGTCGTCACTGTTTCTGTTGTCGCGGTGACTCCAATGCTCATCGTGAGATTGATTTTTGTCCCATCCTTTGCGATGAAGGGCGTGCGCTGCACTTCCTTGCGCAGGCGCTCGGCAACGCGGTATGCCCCGCGGGCACCAATGTTGTACAACGCGATGCCGAATTCTTCACCGCCGACCCGGCCGATCTCCACTGTTTCATCTGTCAATCTGCCAACCAAATCTGCCCCATCACTGTGTCGTCGTTCATGGCGAGCATGAGTAGGATGCGTACGCACGTTTTCATTGAGTGTTTGCGCGAAATGCCTGAGCACGTCATCACCGGTCTTGTGCCCGTACGTATTATACCGTGTCCTGGTATCCTTTCCGAAGGTTTTCGCCTCAAGGGTTGTTGTCATATTCGTCTCGAACAACGATGCTTGGGAATGTGCCCGGGCGTGTAGCGGTTGTGTGTTGGCACTCAGCCACCGGGTCGTATGCTCACACGCGAACGTTTGTGTGCCGTGCGTCATTCGCGCGTGCCCAATGATGTGTTGTTCATTGTTGCTTCTCTTGTACCGAAACATTGATATATACTTACCGTACTTACTGTACTTCAAGTACGACTAGTACGTACAACAAAGATGGTGCACATCCGCAGACTCGTCAAGGCAGGCCAAGCCAGCCATACGATTTCTCTTCCTAAAGAATGGCTGGAGAAGAACAAGCTCGGCAAAGGGGCAACCCTGTATGTGCACGAAAAGTCTGACCATGAGCTCGTGGTCACGCCACACCTCGCTGAACAAGCGCAGGCAGACCAGAAGACTGTCACGATCCCTGTCGAAGGCAAGGCCTTGGACACGATCCAGCGCGAAATAACTGCGGCATACGTGAACAACGCAGGCACCATCGACCTCGTCGGCGAAGGCATCGCGCAGCACGCGAAGGAGATCAGGCGGATGCTGCACGATTTTGTCGCGCTCGAGATCGCAGAGCAGACTGCGACCAAGATCTCAGCCAAGGACCTGCTCAACCTGCAGGAGATCTCCGTCGACAAGAGCATCAAGCGCATGGACATCATCGTGCGCACGATGCTCAACGACTGCCTCGCGACCGCGCACGGCAAAGACCTGAGCGAGAGCGTGCTCGTGCGCGATTATGACGTCAACCGATTGTATTTCCTGCTGACCCGGCTGCTGAAGAGCGCGCTCACGAACCCGAGCGCTGCCGCGCGATTCACGCTCACGCCGAGCGCAGTGCTCAGGAACTGGATGCTCGTGCACCATATCGAGCAGCTCGCAGACACCATCAAGGCACTCTGCAAGGACTGCACGACCATCCCTGCGAAGAAGCGCGAGCCGGTCGCCGCATTGCTCCAGCAGCTCGCGCAGGATTATCTCGACACGATGAAAGCAGTCCACGAGAACAACAAGGAACTCGCTGATGCTGTTGCGCGCAGGCATGTCGAACGCGCGCCCGCGTGCGCCGCATTGAGCCCCGACGTCGCGCATCACTGCAGCATGATCTCGTCAGCGCTTTCTGATATCGCACGGCTCGTCATCGACGCCGATTAATCCATCGTGTTGCACACGGCAACACCAGAAACAACCACGCGCGCACTGCCATCCGCGCAATGCACATACCGCACATCACCTTCTGCGTCCTCTCCTGCGACCGAGCCGGTCACGTCACCCGTTGGGAACGCGACACGCGCATATTCGCGCAACGGCCCTTCAGGAGCGGCGACCGAACGCGTCGCGACACCCGCACCGCCTGAGCACGGGTTCACCATCGCGATCGTCTGCTGCGGCGATTCGAACACGTCCAGCGTCTGCTGCACGACCGCATCATAATTCGCTGCGAGCTCTGCGCAGCTCAAGGGATCGACAGGAATCATCCCGGTCACGCGACCCGTCAACGTGCCTGGCCGCCACGGGCCGGTGATGCACTTGCCTTGCGCATCCAAGTCAGCTTGGCGGCGGCACATCGCCTCATTCTTCTGCCTGCCATGATTGTTCTCTTGGCACAAGCGATCGACCTTGGCGAAGAACGTCGCCGGGCGAGTCACATACAAGTAGCAGAGGCCAGGATCGATGGTGAGATACTGCACGCCCCGGTCTGGTCTGTCCTGGACGCCGCCATAGAGCGGCAATTCACGATAGGTCGTCACTCCGCCGGTCGATGACGGCGGGGCGAGCGCGATGATGATCGCGATGAATGACAGCATCGCTGCCGCGGAAAGAACAGAACCGAGTATTCGCTGGTTTTCCATAACGCCTCTTTTTCAGTTCTCTCGGATATTCTGCTATATAAACGTTGTTGTTCAAGAAAAGAGAAGAATGAAAAAAAAGAAAGCGCCTTAGCGCTCGATCTCGTAGCCGCCCATCACCGGGATGCGGGCGTCGCGCTCACGACCTGCAGGCACCGAATCCATGTTGAACGGCGGTCCTGAGACCACCGAGTCGTCACCGACCAGGATGCTTCGTGATCCTTGGGTCGGGCAGCAGCACCACAACGGGCCGCTTCCTGGATAGCGCGGGTCTTCATATGCGGTCTGGACGCACTTCTTGCCAAACGCCTGCTCAAAATCAGTCACTTGGTAGTCGCTCTCGCCATACGGTCCGAGCAATGCGGGTGTGCACGGGCTATCACAACCCGGCAAGCCAGACAACGACGGAACGTTGACAATCTGTCCGGTCTTGGTGACCTTTCCTCCGGAAAGGAGCAACACCAAGCCGACGACTGCGATGATCGCAACAATACCGAGAATCACAAGACTCAGGTTTCTGCCTTCTTCAGCCATACGATAATCACCTCTTAATTGGAATATGTTCCTGGTTTACTTACTCCTATATAAACTTTTCTTCGGTGTCGTCGAGAACTATTTCCTGAAGCAGCATGGCGTGATGCCATCATAGCCGAGGAAGCACTCAGCGCCCCTGCTGCGGAAGTCAGCGATCTCCTCACGCCACTTGCCCGGCCCTTCGGCCAGGATGGGCGCTGCGCCTTGCGGGCAGATACCGGTGCTCACGGCGCCGGTCGTTGACCATTGCCCGGCAAGCGACAAGAGAATGATGAGTGCCACGATGCCGACCACGGCGACAATGCCGACGCAGACGAGCTTGTTCATTTGTCCTTGCGCAACCTGCGGAAACTCTCCGCAATATCGATGATGTATTTGCCGTCCGCAAGCTTGAAAATCAACGGTTGGCCCTGGAATAAGTGCACGAGATCGAGCTCGTACTTGCCCGGCTTGAGCACGCGCACGCTCTCGATGTCCAGCACGACCGGTTCCTCAGGCTCCTGCACGCCGAGCACGTTGAAGACATCGGTCTCGATCTGCTTGCGCTCCTCCTCGCTCACCGACGGCGCTTCCTCAGTCGCCTTTTGCAACTGCGCCAAGCGCTCTTTCTTGATGAAGAAGAACAGTTTCGCGCCGCACGAGCACCCTTTCAGGATCGCCTCATTGCCATCATCATAGAACGTGTTGCACCGGACGCATTGGTGAGGCATCGGTCACCTGCGCTTCCGTCTTTCTGCAGTCATCAATTCAATCTTGTTCGGATCCTTCTTGATCGCCTTCACCACGCTCGCGGGCCCGATAATCGTGAGCCCCTGGCGGTCGCCGAGCACGGCGCTCACCATGTCGTTCTTGAGCTTCTGGAATCCTGAGAGCGCGCTCATCGACGGGTGGATGACGGCGAGCTCGATGCCCTTGAACTCCTTGTTGATCTCCTCCATCGTCACCTTGATGAGCTCAGTCTCCTCTTCCTTCCTGAGCCTGCCCTGCAGGAGCACGATCTTGTCCTGCTTGGCGATGTTGAGGAGCTTCCTGATCCTGCCGAGCGAGCTCAGTCCTTCGATCTCGGTGTAGGGCAAAAACTGCATCGTGACCATTCATCTCACCAGCTTGAACACTTGTTCGTACAATTCCTTGACGTTCTTGCCGTACTTGGCCGAGACGCCGATGACCGCGTATTGCGGGAACGCCGCCTGCACTTTCTTGATGCTCGCGCGCTTCAAATCGACCTTGTTCGCGACGATCATCACCGGGATGTCGCGCGCCTGCAGGTTTCCGATGATCGTGACATTGACCTGGCTGTAGGGGTCCTGCGTGGCGTCGAGCACGACGAGGACCGCGTCCATCTCATCCAGCCACTTGATGGACTCGATGACTCCCTTGGTGGCTTCGCGGGCGCGCTTCTTCGCCTTGCTCTCGGACATCCCTGCCTTGAGGAATTCCTCATAATCGATCTTGGTCGCGATGCCCGGCGTGTCCACGAGGTTGAACATCAATTCCTTGCCGTTCTTGCTCTTGATCGTGACCTGCTCTTTGATCTGGATCTCACGCGTCTCATGCGTCAGGGGAGAAACCGTGCCGAGCTCTTCGCCGAGCCAGTCGATGCAGATCTTGTTGGCGAGCGTTGTTTTGCCGGAGTTCGGCGGCCCATAAAGACCGAGCTTCAGGTCCTTGCGGCTCGCGAAGAAATCACGCATGAACTGGTCGAAGATCCGCTTGACAAAACTCAAAACCACAACTCACCTCTGTTATTGCTGTAACCGAATGACTGTCTCTTATATACTTTTCGGGTCGAACAAGAAGAATAAAAGAGAAAAGAAAGCGGCTTTATCTGCCGCCACGCGCCATCTTGGCACGCGAAACGTCGCCATGCTTGTCGACGAAGTACAAGTAGCCCTTTGCCTTCTTGACGCCGACCTTCGCGACCTTCTCCGGCCTGCCACCCGCGCCCTTCTTTCGGCCACGGGCCATCTTGGCACGCGAAACGTCTCCTTGCTTGTCAACGAAGTACAGGTAACCTCCTGCCTTCCTGACGCCTGCCTTTGCAACTTTTTCTGCCATTGTGGATTCCTCCTTTTAACGGAATCATGCTGGCTGAACCAGATGACCCCCCGCACATGACGTTACCGTCGATGTTATGCACGCAGAAACACTCCACCTTTATAAATTTTTCGTCGAGAATGGACTGGTTTACCGTCGGGTAGCAAAAAAAGAAATCATCGCTTCTTCGTCTTCTTGCCCGGCTTGTCGACGTCCTTGACGAACCACTCGGGCTTGAGGAGCTTCTGCAGGCGCTTGGCTTCCTCCAACCCTTCCTTGTAGAGCTTCACGATCTCCTGCTTCGTCGGCGTCGGGAGCTGCTCAAGCTCTTTCGCTGCCTTCAAGGCTTTCTTCGCGATGCCTTTCTCGACGGTATGACGATGATTCTTCTTGATTTTTACTGCCATACACGCCGTAAGCGCGCCACCGGTATAAAATCATTTCTGCACTAGATGTCCTGCACAATCTGTCGGAAACGCAAGAGACGTTTCCGAACACCTTGCGAACCCTTGGTTCGCAATGTTTATAATGAGCCCACAGGTCCGCGGACGCGTGACCAAAGGGCTCATTGTTTCCGGCCAATTCGGCGATATCCTCGTGCGCGAGAAGTCAGGCAAGGCGCTCGAGCTCGGCGAACTGCTCATCGCGGACACGGCGCACGGCAAGATTTTGCTGCAGGTCTTCGATCTCGTCTACGGATCGCAGCTCGCGCAGCAGCAGCTCGAACTCTTGTCCGGATTGAAGCTCGAGGAAAATGTCCCGCTGAACTTCTTTGACGAGGCGACGCGCAATTACATCCTGGCGCGCGTCAAGAACCTCGTGAGCATCACGGAAAACAAGAGCAGGGCCGCGAAGATGTTGCCGCAGTGCTTCGCTGACGTGCGCGACGTCACGGCCCAGGATGTCTCGTTCCTGAGCGCGCGCGGCGAGCACCCGCTGTTCATCGGCAAGCTGCGCTCGGGAAGCAAGGTTATCAATGTGCCCATTTATCTCGACGGCAAGTCAGCATTTTCGCACCACATCCTCATCTCAGGCACGACTGGCCGCGGCAAAAGCGTGCTGATGCACACCCTGCTCTGGCATACGCTCGCTGAAGAATACTGCGGGCTGCTCGTGATTGACCCGCACGACGAATACTACGGAAGGAACGGCCCGGGGCTCAAGGATCACCCGAACGCGCGCGAACAAATGCTGTATTACACCCCCCGCGATCCGCCCGCAGGCGCGCGCACGCTCAAGATCAACCTCAAGCACCTCGCACCAAATCATTTCCGCGGCGTCGTGGACTGGAGCGACCCGCAATTGCAGGCGCTGAGCGCGTACGCGCAGCAGTACAACGACGAATGGATCGAGGCCGTGCTGCTCGAAAAGCCCTTGCCGGTGAAATTCGCCGAAGGGACGCTCGCGGTGATCAAGCGCCAGTTGATGCAGATCCTGCACCTGCGCGTGGAGAACGACGGCGTGCAGTGCAACGGAGTCTTTGACCTGCAGGCAGGCCAGAGCACGGTCGAGGACATCGTCAAGGCGCTCGAGAGCGGGAAGACCGTCATCATCGACACCTCTGAATTTTCCGGCGCTGTCGAGATTCTGCTCGGCAGCATTGTCGCGACAGAAGTGCTCGAGCGGCGCAAGCGCGGGTTTGTCAATGTCAAGCAGGCGCCGGTGGTGTCTATCGTGCTGGAGGAAGCGCCGCGCGTGCTCGGCAAGGACATTTTGGAGCGCGGACCAAACGTGTTCGCCATGATTGCGCGCGAGGGGAGAAAATTCAAGGTCGGATTGACCGCGATCACGCAGCTGCCGTCGTTGATTCCGCGCGACATCCTCGCGAACATGAACACCAAAATCATCCTCGGCATCGAGCTCAAACCTGAAAGGCAGGCAATCATCGAGAGCGCGGCGCAGGATTTGAGCGATGACGAAAGAACAATATCGTCGCTTGACAAGGGCGAGGCAATCATCACCTCAAATTTTTTGCCGTTCGCCACGCCGGTAAGGATTCCCCCGCTTGAGGAAACAATGACCGCGTTCAGGAAGCCGGCGCATTCCTTTCCCGGAATAAAACCATGAAATTCGCGCACCTTTCCGACGTCCACCTCGGCGGGTGGCGAGAACCCCGGCTCCGCGACGCGAACACGCGCAGCTTCTGCGCGGTCATCGAACGCTGCATCGCGGAGAACGTCGACTTCGTCCTCATCGCAGGAGACTTGTTCAACACCTCTTTGCCCTCGATGGACTGCCTCAAGATTGCCGTGCAGAAACTGAAGCAGCTGAAAGACCGCGGCATTCCCGTGTACATCATCCCTGGCTCGCATGACTACTCGCCCAGCGGCAAGACGATGATCGATGTCCTGGAGCACGCCGGGCTTGCCGTGAACGTGGTGCGCGGCGACATCGTCGAGGACAAGCTCAAGCTGAAGTTCACGGTCGATCCGAAGACCGGCGCGAAGATCGCCGGCCTGTTCGGCAAGAAAGGCGGGCTCGAGAAGCACTATTATTATGACCTCATCAAGGACCACTTGGAGGCAGAGCCCGGTCCCAAGATCTTCCTGTTCCATTCGCCGATCGCGGAATTGAAGCCTGCAGAACTCGCTGGGATGGATGCGATGTCCTTGTCCCTGCTGCCGCGCGGCTTTGATTACTATGCCGGCGGCCACGTGCATGTCGTGCAGCACGAGAGACTCAAGGACTACCCGAACGTCGTCTATCCCGGTCCGGTGTTCCCGAACAACTTCGCCGAGCTCGAGAAGCTCGACTGCGGCAGTTTCGTGCTCTGGGACCATGGGAAGATTACGCACGAGAAAATCCTGTTGCACCCGGTCGTGAAGATGTCCATCGATGCGCAGGACAAGACTCCTGCGGAAATCAATGCCCTGCTCGAACAACAGGCACACGACTACCGGAACGCGATCGTGCTCGTGCGCATCGAAGGCGTGCTCAGGCAAGGCAAGCCCAACGACATCACGTTCACGGCCTTCGCGGACGCGTGCATCGCGAAAGGAGCATACGTCATCCTCAGGAACACGAACAAGCTCGAAAGCAAGGAATTCCAGGAGATCACGATCAGCAAGGCAAGCGTGGAAGACATCGAAGACGCGCTCGTCAAGGAGCACGCGGGACAGTTGAAGATGATGCCTGCAGACCAGGAAATCACGCTCGCCAAAGAGCTGATGCGCGCCCTCTCAGCAGAGAAGGACGAAGGCGAACGCGTGGCAGACTTTGAGAAACGCATTTCGCAAGACGTGGATAAGCTGCTGGGGTTTTAGAACTTCTTATAATAGACGCGGACAATTGGTCTGTGCCGTTTTTTCCAGATGAAGCTAAGCAGCCAGGAGATGATCGCCGCGATGATCGCGACCGGGATGAGGAGTAGGGTGACGCCGAGGAAGAACCCTGCGATGACCACGACCAGGATGATGAAGAGGATGAACGCGATGATGCCTGCGAAGCCCGAATAGGTTCTCATTTGCCGCGCCTCCGCTGGCGCAGCTGATTGCGGTGCACGATGACGTACGCCGCGCCTGCGACAAAGATGACGAGCAGGGTCAACGGGAGGATGACATCAATCTTCTCAATGAACAAGATTCCCTTGCCCACCTGGGGGCCGAGCTTGTAGCCAATCCAAATGACGACGGGCGTCTGGATGAGCGCGCCAAGCAGGTTCGCGCCCAGGAACGTACGGAACTTCATGCCTGCGCCGCCTGCGGCCCAAGGCGTGAGGATGCGCATCACCGGAACAAAGCGCGCGATGAACACCGTCCACCAGCCGTGGCGCTCGACCGAGCGCTGCACGCGCTTCACGGTCTTGCCGTGCAGAAGCCGCTTGAGAATGCCGTGACCGTGCGTTGCGCAATAGAAATGGATGCAGTCACTCAGCACCACGCCGGCGATTGAGATGAGTATCGCGAGCCACAAGCTCTTGAGCACGTCGGTGTATGCCGCATATCCCACAATCAGGAGCAAAATCTCCTCAGGCAGCGGGATAAAGCCTGAGCCGCCCAGGAACAGCACGATGGGAATCGCGAGATAGGAGAGTTCAGCGAGGTAGGGAATCGCGAGGTCAGGTGACATCTTATGGCGTCTTCCTCAGCATCGTGCGCGGGAACGGAATCGCATCCTTGATGTTATCGAGCTTGCACAGCCACGCGATGATGCGCTCTACACCCATCCCGAAACCCGCGTGCGGCACCGAGCCGTACTTACGCGAATCAAAATACCAGTCGTAATGGTCTGCATGCTCGCCCGCGTCCTTCAGCGCCTTCTGCATCGCCTTGATGTCCAGGTCACGCAGCGAGCCGCCGATGATCTCCCCATATCCCTCAGGCGCGAGCATATCCATGCACAGCGCAGTCTTCTTGTCCTTCGGGTCAGCAGGCTTATAGAACGCCATGATCTCCTTCGGGTAATTCGTGACGATGACCGGCGTCGTGAAGTGCTTCATCAGCGCCTCCTCTTCAACAGTCCTGAGATCCTTGCCCCAAGGAATGTCCAGCTTTTCCTTGTCCTTGAGGAATTTCAAGACTGCAGTATAGGTCATCCGCGTGAACGGCGCCTTGACCTTTTTCAGCTTCGCGATATCCTGGCCGAGCTCGGTGAGCTCTTCGGTGTTCTTGTCGATGACGCTCGTGATGATGAAACAGATCAAGTCCTCGGTCTGCTTCTGCAAAGCAGGGAAGTCCTGCCAAGCAGTCTCTGCCTCTGCCATCCAGAATTCGGCGAGGTGGCGGCTCGTGCGCGAGCGCTCGGCACGGAAACAAGGCGAGATCGTGAAGATTTTCTCCAGCCCGAAAATGCCGGCCTCTGCGTACAACTGCCAGCTCTGCGTCAAGTACGCCGTGTCCTCGAAATACTTGACTTCGAACAGCGTGGTCGCGCCCTCGCACGCCACTGGCGTGAAGATCGGCGGGCTCCATTCAGCATAGCCGTCCTTGCGGAAGAAATCCCGAATCGCCTCAAGCACGGTCGAACGCACTTTCATGATGGCAGTCATCTTCCTGCTGCGCAGCCACAAGTGGCGCTGGTCGAGCAGGAACTCCGGACTCTCTGCTTCGGCCTTCGCGATCGGGAACGGCGCCTCGGCACGCTGCACCATCACGAACTCTGTCGCTTGCAGCTCAAAGCCGCCGGGCGCGCGCTCGTCCTTCTTGAGCTCGCCGCTGATGGTGAAGCTGGACTCCTGCGAAAGCTTGCGGGACTCCTGGAATACCTTCTCAGGAACCTGCTCGGGCTTGATGACGCACTGCAGGACGCCGGTGTGATCGCGCAGCACGACAAATACCTTGTCGTTGAACGTGCGCACGCGGTGCGCCCAGCCGCGCAGCTGCGCTTTCCCCTTGCCCTTAGCCAGGGCTTCTTTCACCGATACGAATTTTTCAGCCATAGCTTAGCTCTCCACAAAACCCCTTTATAAAAGTTTACTCCTGTGCCACGTCAACGACGATCGGCTGGACGGCCTTCTGGTAATCATCAACGGACATCGCGATACTCGTGCCATGCTTGCCGGCATTGAAGTTGATGATCGGGCTGCGGAGCAAGGACTGGTCGAGATAGACGGGAATGTTGAAGATATTGCCGAATGGCGGGACCGAGCCGATGGCGCATTGCGTGACCTGCTGCACTTCTTCCGGAGTCGCGAGCGTGAGACGGTCAGAACCGATGGCTTTCTTAACCTTCTTGAAGTCCATCTTCTTGTCGCCGGCGATGACCACCATCAGACATTTGCCTTCTGAGCGGAGGACCATCGCCTTCGCTCCGGATTCAAGGGGCGTGCCGCGGATCTTCGCGGCTTCCTCAGACGTGTGCACCGGCGGATGGTCCCAGCACTTGTATTGTATCTTGTTGCTGTCGAGAAGCTTCTTGATATCTTCGAGCGCGCTCATGGCTGTATGCGTTCAGGGTCGCGCGGGAAGAGCACTGCCTCGCGGATGTTGTCGAGCTGGCAGATCATCTGCACCATCCGGTCGACGCCGATCCCGAATCCGCCGTGCGGCGGAATGCCGTACTTGAACGCGTCCAGGTAGAACTCGAAATTGTCCGGGTTCATCCCCCGTTCCTGCATCTGTTTCTTCAAAATCTCGACGCGGTGCTCGCGCTGGCCTCCTGAAGAGAGCTCAAGCCCGCGGTACATGAAGTCAAAGCCCTTGCAGAACTCGCCATCATTCATGATGTAGAACGCCCGCACCTTCGTCGGCCACTTCGTCAGGAAGTACGCAGGGTTCTTGTGTTTCTTCTGCACGAGCTCGCCGAGCTTCTTCTCGTCCTCGGAGCCGATGTCCTCGCCTGACTTGATCTTGCTCCCGTTCGCGCGGAGCATCTCGATGCATTCGGCATAGGGAACCCGCGGGAACGGCAATGGCGGGATGTCGAGCTTGATCCCCAGCGTCTTGACCTCGTCCTTGCAGTTCTTCTGCACGTCCTTCATCACGTGGACGAACATGCGCTCCATGACCTTCAGGACATCATCCTCATCATCGATGTAGGCCATCTCGAAATCAAAATGCGTGAACTCGGTCATATGGCGCGTCGTGTGCGATTTTTCCGCGCGGAACGTCGGGCCGATCTCGAATACCTTCTCGAAACCCGCGGCGAGCATCATCTGCTTGTACAACTGCTGCGACTGGCTGAGAAACGCCTTCTTCTCGTAATACACGACCGGGAACAAGGTCGCGCCGCCCTCAGCGCCGGCAGAGATGATCTTCGGCGTCTGCATCTCGATAAAGCCCTCGGTGATGAGGAACTCGCGAATGGCCATGTTGATGCGGCTGCGCATCTTGAATATCGCGAGTATTTTCGGATTCCGCAGATCAAGGATGCGGTAGTCCAAGCGCTTGTCCAGCACCGTCGGAATCTTGCCTGAGAAATCAATCGGCAGGTTGGGCTGGGAAGGGGTGATGACTTCAAACTTCACCAGCTCAAGCTCTTTCGCGCCAGACTTGAGCTTGCTCTGCTTGACCTTGCCGGTAAGCGCGATGATCGTCTCCTTGGTGATGGCGCCGATGTCCTTGAATTGCGCATGCTCAGGAGTCGCCACGGCCTGCACGGTCCCCGAACGGTCGCGCACGGTGATGAACGCGATCTTGCCCAGTGATTTCGCATCAGCCGCGAAGCCGGCGACAAGGACTTCATCTCCCTCTTTCGTGCCTTGGACTTCTGCAGCAGGAATGCGTTTCGCGAGAGATAATGGCATGGGATTTGCAGAAAGGAGACGTTATTTAAAACTTTGGCTTCATCTTCAATTGCAGCGCGAGGTCTTCGAGTTTCTCCAGGCCGTACTTGATGCTGTCGAACTTGCGCCTGATCGGGGCATTGCGGAAATCAAAGAGCATCAGTTCCTGGTAGACCTGGGTGACAAAGTCGCGGATCTCCAAGGCAGTCTTCTTATCGCCCTTGATTGCGCTGTTGATCGCCTTGCGCACGAGCTCGCCAACCAGGTCGCAGAGCCCAGGCAGATAGGCGTCCCCATCGACGCCGAGCTGTTTCGCGGTCGGCAAGACCTTCTTGGTGATCACCGAGAGATAACACGCTGCCTCGACATATTCCTCGAGCGCTTCGTGATATGCCCCGATGGTCGCCAAATGCGCATCCTTCGCGATGATCCTGTTGAGCTTCGCGATGACGTTCTTCGCGCCCGCGAGCTGCGCTTTCGCGGTCGCAAGCTCGTTGCGATGTAGGGAATAGATCGCCTTCTTTGAGGATTTCAGCGCGTCGCGCGAGCGCTTGATGAGCTCCTCCCGGAGCGCGTCAAAGCGCTCCATCTGTTGCCTCATTGACGCGAAAGCGGCCTTGTCAACCTTCATTTTCTCCGACGAAAGTTTTATATAGGAACAATTTAAAGGTATCGTTTAGAAAAAGAGTTGACGTATGCCTGAAGCAACCGCGTTAGGGAATGTTATTGCGTTCTTCCAGCGTATTGGCATCTATGATGTGGTCCTGCCATTCCTGCTGACCTTCACCATCGTCTTCGCGATCCTTGAAAAGAGCAAGGTCCTTGGTGTGGAAAAGACTGCTGACGGGGAAATCCCGCGCAAGAACCTCAACGCGATGGCCGCTTTTGTCGTCGCGTTCATGGTCATCGCATCGAGCAAGCTCGTCGAAACCATCACCCGCATCAGTTCCAATGTCGTCGTGCTCATCCTGCTCGGCATCTTCTACCTGCTCCTGGTCGGGACGTTCTTCGGCCCGCACGAAAAGGTCGAGCTCACCAAGGGTTGGAAGTTCACGTTCATGATCGTGATGTTCGTCGGCATCGTCTTTGTCTTCATGGACGCGATCACGACAGAAACAGGACAGAGCTGGCTCGACGTCCTCTTCGGCTACCTGAGCCAATTCTGGACAAGTGCTGCTGTAGCATCGATAATCTTAATAATCTTCCTCATTGTCTTCGTAGGCTGGATCACCCGCGCTGAAGGCGGGAGTAGCGGCGGAAGTCATTAAACGAGGTGAATGATGGTACTTTTCCAATTTTTCGGCGGTTATCGTGGCGGAGGCGCGTTCGGCAACTTCCTCTACTGGCTCGAGTACTGGGGTGTCCGCGACATCATCCTGCCCTTCATCCTCATCTTCACGATCTTCTTCGCAGTGTTGCAGAAGATTCAATTGTTCGGTACAACAAGCAAGAAATATAATGTCGCTATCTCGCTCGCAATCGCGTTGCTCGTGGTCATCCCGCACGCCACCGGCACCTATCCGCAAGGCGCTGACGTCGTGAACATCATCAATGACTCCATCCCTGAAGTCGCGTTGCTCGTCATCGTGGTCGTGTTATTGCTCGTGATGCTGGGCCTCATCGGAGGAACCGCACCGCAAAAGACAGGATTCACCACGATCCTCGCATTCGTAGCGGCAGCCGTGCTGATCCTGATCTTCATGAGCGGTTTCACCACGCTACCCATCTTGAGCTACATCGATCCCAGCATCCAAGCACTCATCGTCATCCTGCTTGTCTTTGGCCTTATCGTGTGGTATGTCACAAAAGAGCCACCAACAGGACAAGCGAAAGGTTTGCGCGAATGGCTCTGGGAAGAGCTTGGCGGTGGTGGCGGAGCAGGTGGCGCAGGAGGCGGTGGCGGAAGAGCCGGACACTAAATGGCAACCCCTCTTGACGTCGGACTCCTGCAGAAGTTTGACGTGATCTTCCCCTTTATTTTCGTGCTCGTGGTGGTCTATGCCATCCTGTCACGCACCGAATGGCTGAAAGACAAGCAGACGATGGCGCTCATCATGGCATTTGTCCTTGCCGTGATGACCTTGTTCAGTAACATCGCGGTCAAGACCATCAATCGGATGGCGCCGTGGTTCGTCCTCCTGCTCATCTTCAGCATCCTCGTCCTGGTCGCGTACCAGGCGTTCGGTATCCAGGAAAAGAGCATCATCGATACCCTCACAGGGAAGGAATACGGCGGCACGTTCGCCTACTGGGTCCTCGCATTGATGCTCATCATCGGCCTGGGCAGCCTGAGCGCGGTCGTTTCTGAGGAGAAACAGTTCACATCGCTTGCGGCAGGCGAGAATGCCACTGCCGCGCCTGGCGCAGAAGAGGTGGGCTTCTGGGCGACACTGTTCCATCCCAAGGTGCTTGGGCTCGCATTGATCCTACTCATCGCGATGTTCACGATCACTCGCCTATCAGCAAAGAGCAGCTGATTCTCAATAAATTCTTATCAGAATTGATTACTTCCTCTTCGCAGGCAAAACAGGCGCGGGCTTTGGCCTCACCGTCTTGGTGATTCTCGAGAGTTCTGCGACCGAACCGGTCAGTTCAGGCAGGACTTTCTGGAAGACCTTCTCCATCGCCTTGATCTCAGTGCCGACATCAAGCAAATTCTTGTCGTATTCAGAAATCTTGCTCACGATCGCCTTGTGCAAATTATCCAGATCTGCCTTCATATCGGTGATCGCTTGATCATACTTGTCCATCCGCGAGGTCGTCGTGTCTTTCCACTCGGTGACCTTCCCGAGCTCGCGCGTGAACTCATGCCATTTCTCCTCAACGATGGACTCGGCGAGTTCCTCGAAGCCTTTCGGGGCTTCTGCAGGCGCCTGCACGGGGGCTTCACGGCCAGGCATCTCTTGCGGCATCGGTTCGATGCCTTGCGATTCTGCCTGCGCGAGCGCGTCATAGATCTGCTGCGGCTGATATCCTTGGCGCTGCAGCATATCGACAATCTGGTTGCTCGTCATTCCGCGCTGCTGCATCGCGATCACGTTCTCGACCGGAGCGGCAGGAGGCATCGCGCCAGGAACTGGCATGCCGACTGGATAGGGATAGCCGACCGGCGGCGCACCAGGCGCAGATTTCTTCTTGAATACATCCAAAATGCCCATGATTGTTCCTCTTTTCGGTGCGTATCTCGACGATTGACTTCTTAAATGTTTTGGTCTTCAGACGGGGGCGTTTTGCCCTCTTCCAGGATCTCGCGCGCGATCTTTTCCGCGTAATCGGCCGTGACGAAATGGACAGGATTCCACAACTCGATGTAGCGCTTCATCACATCAATATCAGTCTTGCGCGCCGTGAGGCGCAATTCCTTGATGATCGTGATGACGCGATCCTCCATCTCTGTCTGCTTATGCCGGAGCTCATCGATCTCCTCATTCGATACCTTCAGGTCGTGGAGGAGCTTCTTGTGGTTCGTGAGCATGTTCTGCTCGATGAAGAGGAGCTTCTTGCGCAATTCGTTGAACCGTTCCTCAGAAACGCGAATCCTTGCGGCCAGGCCATTGAGCTGTTCGGTCAGGCCGGTGACCTCAGGGCTCGGGCCAGGCGCTTGCTTGGGGCCGAACAGGCTCTTGCGCTCCGGAGGAGCGGGCGCCATGCCCAGCGCGGACGGTCCGCCGAAGGCGAGTGCTTCATCAGCCATACGACGTGCAGAGGGAGAGGAGGTACTTTAATGTTGCGGTGCTCTTCCCGAGTAGTCAGCTATATGATAAAATATATCTATTAGCATTTACTACGATGAAAAAACACAAAGTATATAAAATCATATGTCCCAAGGGCTCGTCAGCGTGATGAAAATCTGCCGATACTTGAGGAATGCGCAGCATTCTCAAGTTCATCGACAATCTTCGATTGTCGAGATTTCAACATCATCGACAACCTCATCTAGTTGCAGGGCTGTCATGAGGTTGTTGAGATGAAAAAGTCCGTCTCTGCGACGATCGAGGAAGACCTGATCGCCTGGATCGAGAAGAAACTCTCCAAGGAGCGCACCAAATACCGCAACAAGTCTCATCTCATCGAGATCGCGCTCGAACGCCTGCGCGAGGAGGAGGACTAATGCCGGAAAGCAAATGCGGCTCGACGGAAATCCTCCGCGAAGGCGAGGACATCACGATCCGCATCGATTGCGAGACTTGCCCGTTCTTCCCCTCGCTCGAAGATGACGGTCGCGTGATGGCGATAGCCATCGAAGCCCTGGCGGAATCAGGAGCGGCCACGAAGCTCGTGCTCGTGCAGAAGCGCGATTATGAATATGATTACAACCAAACCTCAATGCTGCTCGAGATCGCGAAACTGTTCCGGCAATTGAGCAAGGAACGCCTTTCCGCAGGCCTGCTCGCCGATCCCTTGGCACGACGCTTTGTCGATGCGAAATACACCGAACTCCAAAACATTATCCACCGTTCTCTGAAATCCGACCCCCTTGGCGCCTATGTCGAGCTGGTACGCATCGCCCGCCGGGAACGGACCCAGCTTGAACAGGGCGCCATACCTCGAGAAGGTGTACCCAGCATTCAAACCTTCTTGGGCTTGGTCGAGACTCTGGTCAGCCGTCTAGAAAAGACGCGCCTGATCACCTTGGCCAAGCCCGCCCTGGCGGGTTATACTCTTGGCGACCGGGAACCCTACCGGCGCGTCCTCAGCCCCTTGGTCAAGCCTGACTTCATGTTCACCAAATTGCAGGCAAGCTATCCTGCAGAAGGGGAAGAGATCGGCGGTTATCAGGTCGGCGAAAACGAGGTCACCATCTTCTCCATTCCCGAGACGGTGCAGTACTTGTACCACTTGTCGCCCCCGGAATTCAAGCTCTCGGAAGAGAAGTATGAATTGCTCGATGCTGCGCGCAAAATCCTGGCCGAGCACAAGCCCAAACGCAGCGAATTCGTCGACCCTGAGCGTATGCGCCAGGTCTTCACCAATGTCGGGATGGACCTCATCGAGGAACTCGCCGGCTACCGCAACATGCGCCTGCGCGAACGCGAACTCGATGAGCTCACCAAGATCCTGGTCAGATACACGGTAGGCTTCGGCCTGGTCGAGAACCTGCTCGAAGACGAACAAGTGCAAGACATCACGATCAACAGTCCGATGGGCAGGACCCCGATGTTCATCGTGCACGGCGAGTACGGCGACTGCATGACCAATATCGTGCCCACGAACACCGAGGCCGAGAGCTGGGCATCAAAACTCAGGATGATCTCCGGCAGGCCCTTGGACGAAGCCAATCCCATCCTCGACACCGAGCTCGTGCTACCTACGGCGCGCGCGAGAGTCGCGGCGATCACTGCCCCGCTCAATCCCACAGGACTCGCGTATGCGCTCCGAAGGCACCGCGACAAGCCGTGGACGCTGCCCTTGTTCATCAAGTCACGCACCATCACGCCGCTCGCTGCAGGCATCATGAGCTTCCTCATCGATGGAGCGCGCACGATGCTCGTCGCAGGAACGCGCAGCGCAGGAAAGACCTCGCTGCTCGGCGCAATCATGGTGGAGATCATGCGCAAGGGCCGCATCGTCACGATCGAAGACACGCTTGAACTCCCGGTGGATGCGCTCCGAAAACTCAATTACAACATCCAGAGCATGAAAGTTGCGAGCGCATTGACGCGCGGGACCAATGAAGTCAGCGCTGATGAAGGCATCCGCACGACCTTGCGTCTCGGCGATTCTTCGCTCATCGTGGGCGAAGTGCGCAGCGTCGAAGCCAAAGCATTGTATGAAGCGATGCGTGTCGGCGCGCTGGCGAATGTCGTTGCAGGAACCATCCACGGCGACAGCCCATACGGCGTCTTTGATCGTGTCGTGAACGACCTCGGCGTGCCACGGACGTCGTTCAAGGCGACGGATGTCATCATCGTCGCCAACCCGGTGCGTTCTCCTGACGGCCTGCATCGCATGCGGCGGGTCACGCAGATCACCGAAGTCAGGAAGAAATGGGAAGAAGACCCGCTCACCGAGGGCGGTTTCGTTGACCTGATGAAGTACGACAGCAAGGACGACATGCTCCAACCCAGCCGCGATCTCTTGGCAGGCGACTGTGACGTCATCAAGAGCATCGCCGGAAGCGTGCGCGAATGGGCAGGAAACTGGGAAGCGGCCTGGGACAACATCCTCCTCCGGGCGAACGTCAAGCAAGAGCACGTGAACACCTCCAATAAGCTCCAACGGCCTGAACTCCTCGAAGCGAATTTCGCCGTGCTCGCCAATGACGAATTCCACCGCATCAGCGAACGCATCCGGGAGGACGTCGGAGCGCTCGACAGCAAGCGCATCTTCACCGAATGGACCGAATGGTTGAAGCGCGCAGTCAAAAAACCCATGCTTCTCACATGAACGGACAACTCCCCCAGGACCTCGTGCAACGATATAAGCAGAAGCTCCAGCAGCAGCTCGAGCTCTCTTCGGTCGAGCCCAGTCCGGTCGTCAGCAGGGAGTACACCACGTTCAAGCAGGAAGCGATGCCTGGCCACATGAGCCTGTACGAGCGCGGATGCGTCATCGCGGGAAAACTGCTCAAGATCCGTGTCGATCCCAAGCGCGCGCAGCAATTGCAGGAAGCCATCGACATCTGCCACCTGAACATCACGCCATCGAACGTCATCGCGTTCAGCATTGTGTTCCCCCTTGCGCTGATGGTGCTCGGGACTGCCGTGAGCCTGCTCGTCCTGGACTCATTGTTCTTCACGCTGTTCTTCCTCGGCGCAGGAGTCGCGTGCATGTTCGTGCTCAGCAAGTATCCAGTCTTCATCGCAAACAACTGGCGGATGCAGGCGAGCAACCAGATGGTGCTCTGCGTGTTCTACGTGGTCACGTTCATGCGCCACACGAGCAACCTCGAACTCGCGATCGAGTTCGCCTCCGAACACCTGACACCGCCCTTGGCCTTAGACCTCAAGAAAATCCTCTGGGACGTCGAGACGCAGAAGTACGAAAGCGTCAAGGAAAGCCTCGAACTGTACTTGGAGACCTGGCGGCAGTGGAACAACGAATTCGTCGAGGCATTCCACCTCCTGATGAGCTCGCTCTACGAGGGCTCTGAGGAACGCAGGTTGAGCCTGCTGGACAAGTCCCTGGACGTCATCCTTGACGAAACCTACGAGCGCATGCTCCACTACGCGCAGAACCTCAAAGGCCCGATCACCATCCTCCACATGCTCGGCATCATCCTACCCATCCTCGGCCTGGTGATCCTACCGCTGGTGGTGAGCTTCATGCAAGGCGTCGCCTGGTATCACATCGCAACACTCTACAACATCATCCTGCCCGTGCTCGTCTATCTGCTCGGCAAGAACATCCTGAGCAAGCGACCCACCGGCTACGGCGACACGGACATCGCAGAACTGAGTCCCGGGCTCAAGAAATACCGCAATATCATAGTTAAGCTCGGCACGACTGAAGTCCAAATCCATCCCATCTTCATCTGCGCGCTCATCGGGGGATTCCTGTTCTTCATCGGCATGCTGCCTGTGATCATCCACTGGTTCCAGCCTGACCCGACGTTTGACATCCAACTACCCTTGGGCTTCACGCTGCTCGGCTATCGCGAAAGCTCGACCACCGGAGCCATCATCGGGCCGTTCGGACTCGGTGCGGCATTATTGAGCCTGGCATTCCCGCTCGCGCTCGCGTTCAGCATCGGCCTCTACTTCAAACTGCGCTCGCAGAACGTCATCAAGATCCGCGAGCAGACCAAGAAACTCGAGGATGAATTCGCGAACGCATTGTTCCAGCTCGGCAACCGGCTCGGCGACGGCCTGCCTGCAGAGATCGCGTTCTCGAAAGTCGCGGAAGTGATGCCTGACTCGGTCAGCGGCAAGTTCTTCCACCTCGTGGCCACGAACATCGCCAAGCTCGGCATGGGCGTGCGCGACGCGTTGTTCAACCCGCGTACCGGCGCGCTTGTGTACTTCCCGAGCAATGTCATCCAGAGCTCGATGAAAGTCCTCGTGGAAGGCATCCGCAAGGGCCCGGTCATCGCGGCGCACGCGTTGCTTAACGTCTCCCGCTACATCAAGGAGATCCACAAGGTCAACGAACGCCTGAAAGACCTGATGGCGGACGTGATCTCAGACATGAAGTCGCAGATCAGCTTCCTGACGCCCGCGATCGCAGGCATCGTGATCGGCATCACGAGCATGATCACCTCGATCCTGACCACGCTCTCCGGAAACATCCAGACCCTGGGAGCGAGCGAGCTCGGCGGCAGAATCGGCGATGTCGCAACGCTCTTCGGCGACGGCGTCCCCACATATTACTTCCAATTAGTCGTGGGCATCTACGTCTTCCAGATCGTGTTCATCCTCACCATGATGGCCAATGGCATCGAGAACGGCGCAGACAAATTGCAGGAACGCTACCAGCTCGGCAGGAACCTCATCAAGAGCACGGTGCTCTACTGCATGCTCAGCTTTGTCGTGATGATGATCTTCAACCTCATCGCGAACAGGATCGTTGGCGTTGCAGGAGTTGTTGCGGGATAAGAAAGATAGCGCGTGTTCTACGGAGAAAAATGCGATGGGAACGGCCGGATTTGAACCGGCGATTCCACCGTCTTCAGCGGTGTGTTCTCCCAGGCTAAACTACGTTCCCGAATGAGTTTGCCGACAGAGAGCGGCTTTAAAAGGCTTTTGCTTCACAGCTGAGCGAACTGCTTCTGCCCAGTGTAGAGTTCGTAGATGACCTGGCGCAAATCCTTGATCTTGATGCGCTTCTGCGCTCCCGAGTCGCGCTCGCGCAGCGTCACGTCCTCGTTCTTGAGGCTGTCAAAATCGATCGTGACTGCCCACGGGCAGCCGATCTCATCCATCCGCGCATAGCGCTTGCCGATGCTGCCTGATTCGTCATAGAACGCGTCATAACAATTGAGGATATCATAGACTTCCTGTGCCTTATTCTTGAGCTCATCCTTGTTGCTCAACAATGGGAAAATAGCCACGGTCAATGGCGCGAGCGAAGGCTTGATGGAAAGGAGGATGCGCTTCTCACCGTTCTTTTCCTCTTCCTTGTACGCGTGCTCGAGCACGGCGTAGAACGTGCGATCGAGGCCGATCGATATCTCCCACACGTGCGGGATGATCTTCTTGCCATCAGGATACACATACTGCAGGTCCTGCTTGCTCCCCTCGCTGTGCTTCTTGAGATCATAATCCGCGCGGTTGTTGTTCGCCACGAGCTCGACCCATCCCAAACTCGTCTCAACCTCGAAATCCCACGTCTCCTTGGAATAGAACGGCCGCTCGTCACGCCCGACCTCACGGAAACGCATCTTGTCCCGCGGAATGCCCAACGATTCGAAGAAGCGCTGCGTGTGCGCCAAAAAGGACGCGATGAGCTTGCCGGAAACAACGTCCTTGTCCACCAATGAACGGGCGAGGATACTCTCTCTCTTATCCGAACCCACGCGCATGATTTGCACAGGATGATCCTTGATTTCATCAAAGCCCTCGATCTCGTTGATTGTTGTAGGATCGAAAAAGACCTCTGCTTCCATCTGCGAGAATTCAACCTGCCTGAGCAAGGTCTGGCGCGGCGAGATCTCGTTGCGGAAACTCCTGCCGACTTGCGCCACTCCTTGCGGAAGCTTGATGCGCATCGTCTTCATCAGGCGCGACCAATCGCAGAAAATGCTCTGGCACGTCTCAGGACGCAAGTATGTCTCTGTCTTGGTCGAGACTCCGACCTCTGTCTTGACCATCATGTTGAAGCGCTTGACAGGCCCAAGCGCGCCCTTGCACTTCGGGCAGGACAGCTTATGCTTCTGGATTTCCTGTGTGAATGCCTCGTTGTTCATCGCTTCGGCAAAATGCTCGCCCGTGGCGTCCTCGAGCAGTTTGTCAGCACGGTGCAGGATATTGCATTTCGCGCACTGCGTGACCGGATCATTGAATGACGCGAGATGGCCTGAAGCCTTGAAGACGTCTGCGGGCATGATTTGCGCGCCGTACATCTCCAGCATACCCGTCTTCTTGACGAGTTCCTTGCGCCAGGCCTCGATGATCTTGCGCCTGATTGTCGCGCCGTACGGGCCGAAATCGTAGAATCCTGCAGGTGCATTGGCATAGATCTCGCTTGCGGGAAAGAAGACTCCCCTGCGCAATGCCCAATTCACGACGTCTTCGTAGCGCGTCATAGGTCGCTCAGGGAGTATTGCGGCTTAAAAGCTTTGCTGAAGAAAAAGCTTATAAATCTCCCCCTATTGACGACGTACAATACACATTGGAGGTGTGAGATTTGAAATACACAAATATGATTCTGGCAGTACTGGTTTTGATTCTGATGGGTTGCGCACCGGCTGCGCCACTTGCAGAAGGCGTCACTGAGGAAGGTGTCGTGACCAAAGGCGAAGTCAAGGAATTGCCGCCGGTGAGAATCGGCGTCCTCGCACCATTGGCAGGAGATGATGCGGCTTACGGTCAAGACGTGACCGCAGCAGTCAGCCTCGCGGTCGAGCAGATCAATGCCGCAGGCGGCATCAACGGCCGCACGCTCGAAGCGATCTTCGAGAACGGCGGATGCAACGGCAAGGACGCGACGACTGCCGCGACCAAGCTTATCGATGTCGACAAAGTCCCGGTCATCGTCGGCGGATACTGCTCGTCAGAGACCCTGGCAGCAGCGCCCTTGGCAGAAGCCGCGCAGGTCGCACTGATCTCGCCAGCTTCCAGCAATCCTGCGATCTCGCAGGCAGGCGATTATGTCTTCCGCGTGACGCCTTCGGATGCAGGCCAAGGAGTCGCGATCGCGGGCGAGATGATCAAACGAGGCCACCACAAGGCCGCAGTCATCGTCGCGAACACTGATTACACGCTCGGCCTCGCGAAGGCGTTCAAGGAATCCTTTGAGAAGCTCGGCGGCGTGATTACCTCCTGGGAGACCTATGAGAAGGATGCGCGCGATTTCCGCACGCAAGTCGCAAAGGTTCGCGCGAGCAAGCCTGATGCGATCTACCTCTCCGCTTACCCGACCGATGGCGCGTTGGTCGTCAAGCAGATCAAGCAATTGAAGATGACCCTACCCTTGTTCGGCGGCGAGACCTTTGGCAGCAAGGACGTGGTCGAAGCAGCAGGCAAGGACAACCTGGAAGGCATCGTGTACGCGACGCCCAAGTGGGACGGCACGACACCCAAGGCGACTGACTTCCTGCAACGTGGTGGCGTGAAGCGCGGTGCTGAATTCAGCCTGCCGGTCTTCGCGGCAGACGCGTACGACGCGGTCTACTTGATTGCAGAAGCGCTCAAGCAGAAGCCTGACCAAGAGCCCACCGGCACGATCGTCAAAGACTACCTGTACACCGTCAAGGAATGGCAGGGTGCAGGCGGAATGCTGACCATCGACCAGAACGGAGACGCCGTGAAGGAATTCCAGATCATGCTGGTCCACAACGGCGAATTCCAAAAGGCGCCCTGAGGCGCATTTTTTCTTTTCTTCTTTTTCTTCGTAACATTTTTAATCCTGCTTTCGTGAACCCCTCCCATGTCCCTCGCTGCGCAATTGGCCGTCAATGGCGTCATCGCAGGAGCAATCCTGGCGCTGGTCGCGTCAGGCTTCTCGCTCATCTACAATGTGACCAAGATGATGCATTTCGCGCACGGCGCAGTGATCGCGCTCGCTGCGTATTTCGCCCATACGTTCACCAGCATGCCCATCGCGTTTCCATTCGCGCTCGTGCTCACGCTTGTCAGCACCTGCGTTGCAGGAGAACTCATCAATCGCCTTGTCTATCGCCCATTGCGTACGCGAAAGGCAAGCAGCGCCGTCCTCCTCATCGCGAGCCTCGCGGCAATGATTTTCCTGAACGCAGCGATCATCACGTTCTGGGGAGCAGACATCAAGACCATACGCTTGCCGTACGCGAATGCGAGCATCGAATTCGCGGGAATCATTATCACCAGCGTGCAGCTCACCATCATCGCGGTCGCACTGGTCTTGCTGCTCGTGCTCTGGTGGTTGATGAAGCAGACCATGATCGGCAAGGCGATGCGCGCGCTCGCAGACAACAAGGACGTCGCGCAGACCGTAGGCATCAATCCTGAACAGCTCACGACGATCACGTTCCTCATCGGCAGCGTGCTCGCAGCAGTAGCAGGCATCCTCATCGGCATCGAGGAAAACCTCCACCCTGCAATGGGCACGTCGCTCATCGTGAAAGGCTTTGCCGGCGCAGTCGTGGGAGGAATGCTCAGCGTTCCTGGCGCAGTGCTCGGCGCACTGCTGCTCGGACTCGCACAGAATCTCGGCATCTGGTGGCTGCCCAGCGGTTACAAGGACGCGATCGCGTTCGCGTTATTGTTCGTATTCCTGCTCTTCAGGCCTCAAGGATTGCTCGGCAAGAAAATGAGGGACGCATAAATGGCATTCATCAACTACCTCATCCACCTGGCAATCCTGGTCTGCATCTATGGAATGCTCACCGTGAGCCTGAACCTCGCCGTCGGCTTCACCGGCCTGATCAACCTCGGCCACATCGCGTTTTTCGGCATCGGCGCATATACTTCGGCATTGCTTGCGCTCAATGGGTATCCACTCTGGGCAGCGATTCTTGGCGCAGCACTGATCGCTGCGCTCGCAGGAATCATCCTTGCGTTCCCCACGACCAGGCTCAAGGGAGACTACCTCGCGCTCGCCACGCTTGGCTTCACGTTCATTGTGGGGAGCATCGCGCGGAATTGGACTTCCCTCACGCGAGGCCCGCTCGGACTGCCAGGCATTCCCAAATACGCTGCGAGCAATCAGACGTTATTGTGGATCGCAGCAGGCACGCTGCTCGCGTTCTCCATTACAATATACTGCATCACGAAGACGCGCTTTGGCAAGACCCTGCAGGCCGTTCGTGACGATGAACTCGCAGCAGCGATGCTCGGCAAGAACACGTTCGTGCACAAGGTCGCCGCGATGGGCATCTCGGCATTTTTCGCCGGTATCGCAGGCAGCTTCTTTGCGCACTACATCAGCTTCATCGATCCGAGCATCTTCGGCCTGGGCGACCTCGTCCTGTTGTTGAGCATGCTGATTGTCGGCGGCCTGGCAAGCGTGCCTGGCTCGTTCATCGGAACCGCGATCATCCTCTTGATCCCTGAGCCGTTACGTTTCATCGGATTTCCGAGCGCGCTCATCGGGCCGATGCGGGAGATGCTGTTCGCATTGATCCTGCTCCTCATCCTCATCTATCGGCCAAAAGGCATCTTCGGACGGGTGGATTTGCAATGATGTTACGCATCACCAAACTGGACAAGCACTTCGGAGGCGTGTATGCAGTGCACGATTGCACGTTTGACATCAAGGAAGGAACCATCACGAGCATCATCGGACCCAATGGTGCAGGAAAAACAACCTTGTTCAACCTCATCACCGGCATCCTACCCCCTGACAAGGGAAGCGTGCGGTTCAAAAATCAAAACATCACCGGTTTCAAGCCATACAAAGTCGCGCGAGCAGGGATCAGCCGCACATTCCAGCTCGCCAAAGTGTTCAAGAACCTCACGGTGAGAGACAATCTGCTGCTCGCGAGCAATGTGAACGATGCCGAACTAAAAAAAATCCTCGCCCACGTGCATTATGGGCGCGAACTTGACACACTTGCGGGCGAACTCAGTTATGGACAGCAACGGCTTGTCGAGATTGCACGGGCATTGCTGTTCCCGCACTCATTATTGATGCTTGACGAACCCACTGCAGGAGTGAACCCGAAAGTCAGGCAGGAACTCAAGCAGATTTTGACGCGTTTGAAGAAGCAAGGAAGCACCATTGTGTTGATTGAGCACGATATGGATTTCGTGATGAGCATCAGCGACAGGGTTATCGTGCTCAACGAAGGCACTGTTTTGACTTCAGGCACTCCTGCGCAGGTCAGGAAGAACCCTAAAGTCCTGGAGGCATACCTTGGCAAGTAAATTGCTGAGTGTCCGCGGCCTTGAAGGAGGATACGGCCTGATGAAGGTGTTGTTTGGCGTGAATCTTGACGTTCATCCTGGAGAGATTGCCGTGCTCATCGGGCCAAACGGCGCAGGCAAGAGCACGGTCCTCAAGAGCATCTTCAACCTCTGCGAAATCAGGAAAGGGAGCATCGTGTACAAAGGCAAAGACATCACGCGCCTGCCCACGCACGAACGCATCCTGCTCGGCATCAGCATCGTGCCTCAAGGACGGCAGGTCTTCAGCAATCTCACGGTGCGCGAGAACCTGGAGATGGGTGCATACCTCACGAAAGACGCAGACTTGCGCGAGACACGGCTCGCTGAAGTCCTGCAGCACTTCCCTGAACTCAAGCCCAAGCTCGACCACAACGCATACACGCTCTCGGGCGGACAACAGCAGATGCTCGCGATGGCGCGCGGGCTGATGCAAGACCCGCAATTGCTCTTGCTTGATGAGCCATCACTCGGCCTCGCGCCCAAGATCCTGAAAGACTTGTTCACACGCATCCACGGCATCAACCAGGAAGGCTGCGCCATCCTGATGGTCGAACAAAACGCCAAAGCAGCCTGCGCCATCGCAGACCACATTTTCGTCCTCGAAGAAGGCAAGGTCGCACTCCACGGCGACAAACGCGTACTCAAGCACGAGAAAATCAAGAACATCTACTTGGGCGGGCACGGGCACTGATTATTTAGTCAGCCACGCGAGCTCGTCTTCATCCAATTCGAGCTCTTCTGCGAACTGCTGTGCGAATTCTGGCTGTTTCTTGCAGACCGCCTGCAGCCACGGCAGGGTGTGATGCAGCACGGTTTTTGCTGACGAATGCGTCGCCTGGGCGATTTTCAGGGCGATGTTCTTGCGCTTGTTGTACTTCATGTTCGACATCCAGATCTTCAAGAGTCGTGAGGACCGCTCGTATTTCGGCGGCGTCTTGGAGCGCTCGTCTTTCGCGACCGCAATTCCTGCAGTGATGAGCTCAAAGATATGGCTGAGGAAACGCCAGTGCTGCCGACGCCGAATCCTGCCGCGGAAGACATCAGCCTTGCTCAGGACGTCATACGCACGAGCGCGATCCTGGGGGTTTGTGTACTCTTTCGCGAGATTGTGATCAACCCACAGGAAACACTCATCAACGTCAGTGTCCGTCTGATCAAACGCGCCCAAGGCCAGTGCAGGATCAGAATTCTTGAATATCTTGACCAATGCTTGTTCTATCTGCTCGAGCCTGTTACGCTCGCCAAGCACGGCAAGGTGCTCTTGCGTGATGGTTTTGTGATGGCTCAGGACTTGAAGGTCGTTGATGGCAGAGCGCAAGTCGCCGCCTGATCGCCGTGCGAGCGCTTTCAGGACAGCCGCGTCTGCAGTGATGCCTTCAGCCGCGCAAATCGACTGCAATATGTTCGTGGTTGCTTCTGCAGAGAGCGCAGGGAATTCAACCATCACGCACTTGCTGCGCAAGGTCGAGAATTTCTTGTCCCATGGGTCCTGCGCGGTCAGGATGATGGGGAAGGACGTTTTGGCGATAAGGTCGACGATCGCGGGAATGCCACCTCGATCATTCATCCCTGAGACGCCATCGACTTCGTCGATGAGGATGAGCTTGCCGTTCGAGAACAAGGAGCGCTGCTTGAGCGCATTGCCGAGTTTTTCCTGAATCTGCGCCTCATTGCGCGTGTCAGAAGCATTAACCTCAATGCTCTCCCAGTTCAGGTCATTTGCGAGCGCGTGCACTGCGCAGCTCTTGCTTGTTCCTGAAGGGCCGTAGAGGAGCATCGCCTTCTTTTTCTGCTTGGAATAATTCCTGACAAAGCTCTCGAGCTGTGTCGCTGCTTCTTGAGGCACAGCCTTCAGCGTTTTCGGACGATAATGATGAATCCACAGCTTTCCATCCCCCATGCCCTTGTTCAGGATTGGCGCCTTTAAATAATTATGTCCTCAGGGACAGAGACTCTCGCTTCGCGCGAAATATATAAAAGGAGGTTCTTTTTTGCAAGACACGATGAAGAGGGTTGACGTCACGTTTTTAAGCGCAGAAGTCGCGGCATTCAATGCCCGCGATGAGCATCTCGAGGTCCGTGTCCTGCTGAATGACGGCAAGGACAAAGCGCTCATGAAGCAGATGCGTTTGGTCGATCCTGCCTTGCAGGCAGACGAAATCCTCAAGGAAGTCCGCGAGAAGCTCAAGAAAGCGCATTCGAGCGGGCAGCCCTATGACTTTGACCCGCTCAGCGGCCTCGTACACATCCGCTGGAAGCAGGACGAGGAACTCATCCAGGAGCGCTTGGCGAAATTCTTGGCCGCGTTGCGCGAGAAAATCAGGAACGCGAAACGCAAGGGCATGAGCTATTATGATTTAGAACGACAGATGCTGACGGCACGGACGAGCTTCGATTAATCAGCGATTGTGGTCTTGACAGGCACGTCTTTCTTGCCTTTCTTCACATCAATCTCTGCTGCGCTGGTTGTCGCCTGCAAATCGTGCAGCGCATGCGTGATGTCGGCATCGGTCTCTATCGTCAGCTTCTTGATGGGCGCCTTCATCGAGAGCTTATTCTCAGACTTATGCTTGCGCACTGCGGCGAGCACTTCAACGATAATTGAGCCGATCTTGTCAGCGTTCTCATACTTCTTCGGCGCGTTCGGCCAGCCTGCGATGTGCACGCTTGCAAATCCTTCATGCACGTGCAAGTACTGATGATAGACCTCTTCGGTGATGAACGGTGTGAACGGCGCCATCAAACGCACGAGCGCACTCAGGCAGCGGGCGATGACGATCTGCGCGCTCTCCTTCTCCTCAGACTTCTTGGGCGCGTACAACCGTTGCTTGGACAATTCCAGGTAATTGTCACAGAAGTCCTGCCAAAAGAATTTCTCAATGATCGTCTTGGCACGAGCATATTCATATGCATCAAATGCTTTGGTCGCCTGGTCGATCGTGTCGGTGAGCCGATGTTGGATCCATTGATCAATCACTTCGGTCGGTTCTTTCTTCGCGAATTTCTTGAGGTCGCAATCCTTGAGATGCATGGCTGCGAATTTCGCTGCGTTCCAGAACTTTGTCACGAACTTGTCGCCAGTCACGAGCGCTTTTTCCTGGTATGCGATGTCCTCGCCGAGCTTGCTGCCGCCTGCCCAATACCGCAGGGCATCCGCGCTGTACTTCGCGAGGATCGCCTGCGGATCGACCACGTTCCCTTTGCTCTTGCTCATTTTCTCACCCTGCGGGTCAGTCACATAGCCCGACAGGATAACTTCCTTCCACGGATTCTTCTTGTAATGCAGCCTGCTCTTGACCAGTGTGTTGAACAGCCAGAAACTGATGATCTCATGCGCCTGCGGCCGCATGCTCATCGGGAATACTTTTGCGCGGTGTTTCTCAGGCAGCAGTTGTACTGCCAATTGCGGCGTCATGCTCGAAGTCGCCCAGGTATCGAGCACGTCCTTCTCGGGCGTGAACGTCGTACCCTTGCATTTCGGGCAGGCCTTGACCGGTGCTTTGTCCTTCAATGGATCGACCGGCAATTTCTTCTCATCAGCAAACACCGGCTCATCGCATTTGCCGCAATACCACACCGGAAAGGGAACGCCGAAGAAGCGCTGCCGAGAGATGAGCCAGTCCCATTGCAAACCCTTGACCCAGTTGTCATACCGGTGCTTCATGAAGTCAGGATGCCAGTTGAGCTCAGCACCCCATTTCAGGAGATCATCCTTCAGGTCAAGGTATTTGATGAACCATTGCTTGCTGTTGATGATCTCGATATCTGTACCGCAACGCTCGTGCACCTTCACGGCGTGCGTGATTGGCTTCTGGCCCTTCAATAAGCCAGCGGCCTTCAGATCTTCGATGATCTGCTTGCGCGCCTTGTTTACGTACAATCCCTGGTACTTTCCTGCGAGCCCAGTCATATGGCCGTTTCGATCAATGGCCTGCTTGAGCGGAAGCTTATGCGCGAGATACCATGCGATGTCAACGACGTCGCCGAACGTGCAGCACATCGCGATGCCGGTGCCCTTTGCGGGATCTGCGCGCTCATCAGCAAGGATAGGCACTTCAAAGCCGAACAGCGGCACCTTTGCCTTCTTGCCAAAGAATTTCTTGTACCGCGCATCAGCGGGATGGGCGAACACGGCGACGCACGCAGACAAAAGCTCAGGGCGCGTGGTCGCGATGATGAGTTCCTTGCCCTCGACCGTGAAGACGATATCATTGAACGTGCTGCTCTTTTCCTCATCACGGCATTCCACCTGCGAGATCGCGGTCTCGCACGATGGACACCATAACGCAGGCGCCTCTCTGCGATATGCTCTGCCGTTTTTCTGCAACTCCAGGAAAGACCATTGGGAGATACGCTGGCAATGCGCATTGATCGTGCTATAGAAAAGGTCAAAATCACAGCTCATACCGATACGCTTCCAATCAGCGACAAACGCGGGCCTGATCTCCTTCAGCGTCTCTTCACAGAGCTTGATGAACGCCTGGCGTTCCATCTTTGACCCCTTGACGTTCTTGTTCTTCTCAACCAACCGTTCAGTCGGCAGGCCGTTATCATCAGTGCCGAACGGATAGAACACGTTATGGCCGCGCAAACGCTTGTAGCGCGCGATGATATCCTGTTGTGCATAGCTGAACGCATGACCGATATGCATCTTGCCCGAAACAGTGGGCGGCGGCGTGTCGATGCTATACACCGGTCCTTTTGCTTCAGGATCAAACGTGAATATCTTCTCCTTTTCCCAGTATGCGAGCCATTTCGGCTCTTCAGTCTTGGGATCGTAGCGTTCGCTCATAGACGAAAGGACAGACAATCCCTTTAAAAACGTTATGCCCTCTTTGCGCCGCGTTCTCGCCTGAGAAAATCGCCGATATCAAAGTAGTTCTTGATTTCCTTGCCGGTGAATCGGCCATAGCCGAGACACTCGTTGTGCTTGTTGAGCACAAGGACGAGATCGTTTTCCTTGGCTTCGTTCTTGGTGATGCTTTCCACGATCACCGGACGGCGGCAGACAAACATCCAAGCACCCTTGTCGTTGACCCAGACTTTCTTCGCATCTGTTTTCGCGAGCGATTGAAGAAGATCAAGACTGGGTTTCACTACGTGCTCTTGCATCCTGCCCAGATAGAGACCGGTCGAAAGCGGCGGAAGCCTGATTTTCTGAACCGTCTGCGCAAGTTCAGGCCGCACCAGGAAGAAATCATTGCCAATACGACGGACGTGTTTCTCATCAAACAGCATTTGTTTGGTGAATTGCGCGATGAAGTCCTTCATTGCTTCCTCACCCGTGCGATGAAAAATCCTTCAGTATTCGTCTTGTGCGGCCAGAATCGCCTGCAGTTCGCGATGGACGCGTGCAAAGGCTTGCCCAAGAATGACGTGAGGCCTGGGTCGCCGATCGGAAGGCTGATGGGTTCGAGCCTCACCTTGCGATTCTCGAGCAACCAGTGCATGTTCAGCTCGTTTTCCTCAGGTTCCAAGGAACACGTGCTGTAGAGAAGCGTTCCGCCGGGCTTCAGGACATCAATTGCTGCTTTGAGGATGTTTCGCTGGAAGCGCTGGCTGGTGAGGACGTCTTTGATCGTGCGTTTGTCAAACCATTTCGCATCGCCTGCATAATTCCCTGAGCAAGGCGCGTCCAGGAGTATTTTGTCGAACTGCAGTCCAAGCTGTGCTGCCTTGACCGCATCCATATGATAGACGGCGGTGTTCGCCACGCCGCAACGCTCAAGATTGCTGCGCAAGGATGTCAGGCGATGCGCTTTCTTCTCGAGCGCGATGATGACTCCCTTGTTCTGCATCTGCTGCGCCATCTGCGTGGTCTTGCCGCCCGGAGCCGCGCAGCAGTCAAGCACGAGCTCGCCTGGCTTGGGGTCGAGGACTTCAACAGGCACTTGCGCCGCGGATTCCTGCAGATAATAATAGCCGAGCAACGACTCCACACTCGCGCCGAGCGAGAATTTCGCCTGTTCGACCCGATAGCCGTGCTTGAGCCAAGGGATCTTGGCCAAGCGTATGCCCAACGCATGCAACCGCGCGACCAGCGTTTGCTCCCCGATGCGGAGCGTGTTCACGCGCAAGGTCTGCGGCAGCGTGATCTGCGGAGGGACGATCTCGCCGAACTGCTTGTAACGATCAAGAAAATACTTCATGCGCGCTTCCATCGCACACCCTGCGGCAAGTCCTCGAGGATGATGCCTTTCTCGCGCAATTTCGCCCTGAGCTCGTCAGCCTTCTTCCAATTCTTCCCCATACGCGCTTCTTCGCGCTCGTCAACGAGCTTCCGCAGCGCCGTGGGCAGATTCTCTTCCTTCTTCAAGATACCCAGCACCTTGTCGATGTCTTCGAACGCGGCACGGAGCGTCTTGCCGTCTTCCTTGGTGAGCATGTTGTTCGCGATCCAGACGTTCACGTCCTTGACGAACTCGAAAAGGGCAGCCAGTGCAGGCGGCGTGTCGAGGTCAGCGTCCATCGCTTCGGTGAACTGCTTCTTCAGGAGCTCGATACGCTTGTGGATTTCAGGATGATGCTTGGGAGCGTTGACCCTGCCCAAGCTATCGCGGCAGTCCCAGATGCGCTGCAATGCCTGCTTGGCCGCATCGAGACCGGCGAACGTGAAATTCATCTTCTGCCGATAGTGCGCGCCGAGATAGAGATACCTGATCGCGAGCGGTTCATAGCCCTTGGCGAGCACGTCACGGAGCGTGTAGAAGTTGCCTGAACTCTTGCTCATCTTCTTGCCGTCCACGAGTAGCCATTCGTTGTGCATCCAATACTTGACGAACTGTTTCTTGGTCATGCCTTCGCTCTGCGCGATCTCGTTCTGGTGGTGCGGAAAGATGAGATCGACACCGCCCGTATGGATGTCGAACTGTTCATTGAGATATCTCATGCTCATCGCCGAGCACTCGATGTGCCAACCCGGCCTGCCCTTTCCGATCGGCGTCTCCCAGAATACATCGCCGTCCTCAGGCGTCCAGAACTTCCACAATGCGAAGTCCTGCGCATGCTCCTTATCATATTCGTCCTTCTTGACCCTGCCTGAAGCGCCTGCCTCGAGCTCGGCGAGCTTGATGCGTGCGAGCTTTCCATAATTCTTGAACATGCGGATGTTGTAATAGATGCCGTCATCGGTCTTGTACGCGAGGCCCTTGTCCAGCAGCCGCTGGATAATCGCGACCATCTCATTGACGTGTTCCGTCGCCCGCGGATACGTATTTGCGTGGATGATGTTCAAGGTCTCCAAATCCTCGAAGAACGCATTCTCATATTTCTGCGTGAATTTCTTGAGCGAAATCTTCTCTTTCCGCGAATCACGGATAGTCTTGTCATCGACGTCCGTGATGTTCATCACGTGCGTGACCTGAAATCCTTGCCGGGCCAGGTAGCGCTTGAGTAAGTCACTGAAAACATACGCGCGATAATTGCCGATATGCGGATAATTATAGACTGTCGGACCACACGTGTAGAGCCCTACCTTGGGCGGATGCAGGGGAATGAATTCCTCCTTGCGGCGCTTGAGCGTGTTGAAAATCTTGAGGACCATGACGATAAAGCACCGGAGCCGGTTTAAATATCTTATGCCTGTTCCTTCTTGGGCGCGAAACGAGCAAGGTATTTCGAGAACGCGTTCCTCTTGACACCCACATAGACGATCGTGAAAAGAAGCAGGCTGGCGAGCGTGAACAACACAAGCATCAGCAAGCTCACACTGATCTCGCTGAATGTGGCGTCAAAGAGTATTGTCCGCCGGAGTAAATCGCTCGCGAGCACCAACGGGTTGAATTGCGCGATATTCATGATGACCGCAGGCATGCTTTCCAAGGGGATGATGATGTCTGAGAGGAACAAGAACATGCTGCCCAGCGCGATGGCAGCGAGCATCGCGGTCTCCTCAGAATTGAAGAGATACCCCAGAATCATGCCGAGGAAGATGCACGCGCTGATGAACAACGCGAGCACGAGCGCGGCATAGGCAAAGGCGTGCAGGATCTGCGTGAAGAATATGGCTGCGATTGCAAGGATGATGGCAAGCTGCACCAGGAGCAAGGCGGCAGTCGTGAAAAAGACCGAAGCAAGGAACACGAAATCGCTCGTGGGCGTCATAAAATTCCTGAAATACGCAGGCGAATTACGCTCGAACAGAATGATCGTCGGCGTGAGCAGAATGGCCGTGAAAAGCACGATCAGCGCGATGAGCGTCGGGAACAGATAATTCAGGTAGCTGCGCTCCGCGACCACCGGCGTGATCGTGGTCTTGATCGGCTGGACGATCGCCTCAGGATCGGTGATCTGGATGGCACCGATGACTTTCTCAATCTCGTTCATCGATTTCTGGATGGTCAAGACATTCAATAACGCCTGATCCAGCAATCGCGTGATCACATTGAGTTCGTCGAGCGTGAACGTCTGGCTCGAAGCGGCGAGATCGATCTGCGACTTGGTCTGCGTGAGCCGTCCTGCAATCTGATCGATCAGCGTGCTCAGCTGCGCGTATTCCTGCTGGACGAGCGTGTCAGTCGATTCCATGCGCGCCGTAAGCTCCTCGATGTCGTCCATACTCTCTTGGAGCGCCGTTGTGAGATCGGTGCTTCCGCCGCCGGCTGCCCGGACCAACTCATCAGCAGCATCGATGAAGTGCTGCGCCTGAGCGAGAGCGGTCTTTCCAAGATTAAGCGAGTTGTCGACCCAGTGTTTGACCACGCCCTTCGCGCTCGTGAGGTTGCCCAATCCGACTTCGCCAGGATCGAAGCTCAGCTCGATCTCCAAAAGCTCTGCCTGGATGTTGGCCACGCGCTGGCCGATCTCATCATTCTGCGTGGTCAATCCTATCAGGTTCTGCTTGCGGTCGGCCACGGACTTCCTGGTGAAATCAAGCGCGTGCAGCAGGACAGTGGTCAGGTTCCTGCTCAGCTCTGCGGAGCGGGCAGTGACGCTCGTGGTCATCACGTTAAGAATGGTCCAGACCAGATTGATCTGCGAATAGTCGACCGAGAATCTCACTTCATTGGAAACGTTCTTGCCGATTGCGAAGTCAGAAGGGAACAAGACGCACGTGTGCGTCTCGCCACGCCTGATTCCTTGGACGCATGATTCCTCGCTCGGATACCGCGTGATCTGGAACTGTCGCTCCACCAGCTTGTCGATGAACGAGTTCGAAAGGTCATTGTAGGCTGGGGAATAGGTGCCGATGCGCACCGCGTAGAGATTGGTATTGTCGAATGCGAGACCTGCGAGGAAGATCACGAGCAGAGGGCCGAGGATGACGACCAACGACGACGCACGCGCGCGTACCAGAAGCTTGAGGTTCTTCTGGACCAGGATAAGTAGGTTGTCGAATCCGTGGCGCGCGTTAGTGGAGGGGGTGGTTTTCATGGCGGATCAATAATTCAAAGACTTCCGCAATTGAAGGGCGGTCGACGTTCACGTGCGTGATCGTCTCCTTGTTCTGGGCGATGATGCGGAGCAATTGCTGCAGTGCGGTTCTGGGCTGAGGCGTCTGCACGGAGAACATGCCCTCTTTCTCCTTGACATTCAGGAACAGCGCAGAATCCTTAGCGCACCACGCTCGAAGCTTTGCATACTCTTTGCGTTGCGTCTTGAGGAAGACCTCATAGTGCTTGGAGTAGATATCACGCAATTGCGCGGTCGTGCCTATTTCCGTCATGCGCTGGTTGCGCAGAATCGCGATCGTGCTGCAGTATTTTTCGATCTCAGAAACGAGGTGCGAGGCGACGATAATCGTGGTTCCCTGCCTGTTGATCTGACGGATCAGGTCCCAAATCTGGTTGCGGATGATCGGATCGAGGTCTGCGGTGGGCTCATCGAGGATGAGGATGGACGGCTCGTGCACGAGCGCACATGCGATATCCAGGCGCTTCTGCATCCCGCCGGAGAGGTTCTGCGCCAACGTGTGCTGTGCCCGTTCGAGTCCCACAAGCCTGAGCAGGCGATCACATTGGCTGATGCGCTTGGCTAACGGCAGATTATACAACGCTGCGAAATGCTCGACATTCTCCCGGACCGTCAATTTCGCATAGAACGAGGGAATCTGTGCAGCAAAGCCAAACATCGTCTTGACGATGTCACGGCTCTTGAACACCGAGACCTCAGTCTTATCCGGCATCTGCAAGAGGACATCGCCGCCATCTGGTTCCAGGAAGCCGACGAGCATGTTCAACAATGTGGTCTTGCCGACACCGCTCATGCCGATAATGCCAAAAAGGGAGCCTGGTGGAATCTCCACATTCACGTTATCCAGCACGCCGTTCGTGCCGAAGCGTTTCGTGACGCCACGCAACCGGACGAGCGCAGGCATGCTCTGCGCTTTTGCCTCTCCGAGATATTCAGTGACGATTTCCTGCGGCCATCCTGCCCTGAGCAACAGTGTCATCAAGTCCTTTCGTTGCGCCCCGCGCGCCAGAGCATCCTGAATATGCCGACGCAGGGCTTCCGCTGCTACCATGCAGCATTCGGAGCTTTGTCATTTTAAAAGCTCATAGGACTCCTTGAAAATGGTGACATACTCGTTTATCGAGTGAAAAAAAAGGAAACGTATTTAAACCAATCCTGCTGCACGCAGCACATGCAATGCGAACTCTGCGGCAAGAGCACAGAGTTGTTCACCGCAATGGTGGAAGGCACGCAGTTGCGCGTCTGCGCGGGCTGCGGCAAGTTCGGCAACGTGCTGAGAAAAGTACCGCTGGTGCCTGCACATCGGCCTGCAGTGAGACGCGAGACAGGGCCGGTCGAACAGATCGTCAGCGATTATGCGCAACGCATCCGTGCCGCGCGGGAAAAACAAGGATTGACACAGCAAGATTTCGCCAAACACATCACACTCAAGGAATCACTCGTGCACAAGATGGAAACCGGACAGTTCGAGCCGCCGTTGGATCTCGCGCGCAAGCTCGAAAAGCTCTTGCATATCACGCTCGTGGAATTATACGTAGCCTCAGACACGCTTGCGACCAAGGAAGAGCCGCGACCTGGGCTCACGATCGGCGATATTCTCAAGTTGAAGAAATAGGCACATAGACCGCATACCCGCAATCACCTGATTGCGCGGAGAATGATTGTGTGAAATCCGCATCAAGCAGTTTGCGCAGAACCTGCAATTGCTCCGCACAACCCGCGTCATCAGGAGCGCAGATAATGCCGCCACCGCAATTGTCCAAGAACACTGCGCCGATCTTTTCCTTGTTGCTCGCGAGATAGGTGTTGAAATCAGTCGCGGTCCCTTCCGTGTAGACCGGGTAATAGAGCGGATGCACCAATTGATCGGTATACACGCTTACGAGCGGGTTACTGCTCCAGACTTCTCCAGGGATCTCCTTACCCTCAAGCCAGCGATAGTAGTGCTCTGCATTCTGATCGAGCACCCGGATCTCGTTGCCGTGATAAAAGAGGATGCCGTGGAAGGCGGAAACAAGGACAACAGTGAGCAGAAGAGCAGTCCTTGCATGCTTCAATCGCTTCTCCATCCATTCGCTGATGAATGCGATTCCGTTGCCGGTGAACAGAGCAAGGATTGGCAGGAACAGGAGTGCGTAGCGGTATTCCCTGCAGTGCAATTGCATTAAATATGCGACAGGAACGATGAGTGCCAGGACAGGAAGCACGTACTGTCTCTTCCAACGGGCAGCGACCGCTGCAAGACCTACCACGGCAAACACGTTCAGCCAATTATCCACAAACACCCAAATCACATACTGATACCATGGCTTGAAACGCAACACATTGCAGCCGAGCACGCTCAGGATACTCGTGCGCGCATCAAGTAACGGACCGAATGCAGTGCCGTACATCATATGATTAAACAGAAGATATGCTGCTGCCGGTATGGTGAAGCCTGCGCTGAGCCACAGCGCGCCCTTCCAGCGCTTTTGCGCGAGAACGGCGATACCGAGAACTGCCAAGAAAATGCCTGCGGGAAACTTTGTCAGGAACGCGAGGCCCACAAACAGCCCTGCGAGAAACCAACGCGTGTGCACGAACGCGACGAGCGCGGCAAGGACGAGCGTGACCGCGGGCAGCTCAGTATACTCGTGGAATCCGCTGGAGAACACGATCGCGCTGAACGCCCACACGATGCTTGAGAACAACGCAGTCCGTTCGGAGAAGAGCTTGCGGCCTAGCGCAAACACGAGCGCGGTCGAAACCAGCGCCAGCAGGAATTCGATCACGCGCGCAAACCAGATCACATTGAGCTTCATCACCCACGCGATGCCCAGCACCGCAGGCCACAAGACCGGCCTGATATGCTCCCCGAGACCTGCGTGGCCGAAAGACCAGAGGTATTTCGCCATGCCAACATATACTCCTGAGTCCCACCAGACCTCATGCGGATCAAAGAAGAAGAGCAGACGCGCGAGCGCTGCGATCAAAAGCAATGCGTAGAGCGTCTGATAGCGCGCGAAATGCGTTCTGATAGTCATACAAACCTCGGATTCGGATCATCAAAGCTCGTTTGTGTGGGGAACTCTTTCAACAAGAGATAGCCATAAGGATAGGATGCAGAGTGAAACAGGATGGCGCGATGCTTGGGTGACGCGCTCAACCATTTCTTGAGCGCATCATAATCATTGGAATTGAAAACACGAGCGGCAATAACATCAGCGCGCACCTGCACCGCCTTGCGCACGACCTTGTCCATCTGATTAAAACCATCGAGCTGCACATACACGAGCTTGAGCGGCACTGCCTGCTGCAACGCCGAGAAGTAATTCGCAGGCGTCTGGTAATACCAGAGCGCATACGGCCAGCTCGTGGCGTTCACGACAACAATGGTCTCGCTCACTGCGATCTCCACAGGTTGCCCACCAAGGATGATGCGATCATCCTGCCGCTGAATCGGCGGGCTTCCCACGAGTTTCATGTCATGGCCGAGCGCGAGATACGCGTATTTGTCCGGGAAGCACGCGACCGGAATGCCACGATCACTCAAGTATTTCGCTGCCTTGACCTTTCCCGGATGGTCGCAATCACTGAGCACTGCGTCGACCTTGTGCCTGACCGACTGCTCGACAAGCATATTCACGCCGTGCGTGTCCATCACCACCGCAAGATCATCACGCAAGAACCGCGTCGTCGGATAACGGACCTTGTCCAGCGGGACTTCGAAACGGAAGACGCCTTGATCATCAACCGCATACCAATGGTCACGGAGCCGCGCCGCAAGGGTTCCGTATGCGATCACTGGCCTGATTCCCGCAATTGCAAGCTCATTCATGCGTCCACCTTCATGCCATCCGATATCCTCACGAAGTTCAGACTCGTTATACCACAATCGTTCGGAGAACGTAGTCAAGATTTGATCACCGAAGAGATCTTGGCTGAGCTGCAGGCCCAGCCAGTCACGCTTCACGCGATCAGCCTGCGTCAGCACGCGGTCGTTCGGCGCGAGCGTGATGACGGTCTCGCCGATGACTATCTTTGACGCGTTCTGTGGGCGCAGGAGCGGCTCGATTTCACTCGTATCAAAGACGAGCTTGATCTTCTTCGCGTATGCGAGATTCTCGATGATTTTGGCGCGTCCGGTGTTATTGACCTGCTTCCATCGCAAGGCCGCATCCTTGAGGAATGCCTTCTTGTTGCGACCGCAATCGATGGCCGCGATGGTCTCATCGATCAGCGCTTGCTTCTCGATATTTTTGGTTTCCTGGAGCGCGCGGTCGTACCACGGCAGGCTCTCGCAGATGAGCGTGTCATTCTGGGTAATGCGGCCGAGGATGAGCATCGCGTCCGCACGGGCATAGGACGAGAGATTTTGGGCGAGCGCCACGGTGAGGTCTGCTGCGAATAGGGACACGTTCCTGCCTGCGGCATCGAGCACATAGTGGAAATCATGCGCCTTCCCTGCAGGATCAGCCCGCTTGAGCAGGTTCCTGATGGTCGCGTTCAGCGCACCTGCGTACACGAGCCCTTCTTTTTTCTCATTATCAATGATGATTGTAGGAGCGCGGGTGATGTTATATTTGGCCGCGAGCAATCGCACCAATGGCTCGTCTTGGTAGTCCTTATCCAGCGACAGGATGACGATTTCCTGCTCATAATCCTTGCTCAAGTCAGCAAGGATGAATCCCTGACGCTCGCTCACGTCATCATCAATTTCATAAAAGAAGATGATGGAGAGATAGGGGCGGTTACATTCTTGGTTCAACTGCTCGATCAGCGTCAGAAACCTGAGCTCGAGCAGGAAATACTTGCGCTTCAGGTAGTCATAATCCTTTTTCTTGAAGAAGCTGAACGAGCTATAGCTGCCGAGATCAGCGCCAACCTTCCTGATCTCTTCCTTGAGCTGCGCGATGCGCGTGCCCATCGCCTCGCATCGATTACCTCCGAACGAATCAGTGAATTCCTGCTCGGCCACGTAGGCAGTCGTATCGAGCTCGTGCTGGCTCATCACGCTCGCGATGGTGTCAATACGGATAAAGTCCATCCCGTAATTCAGGAGGATGCCGAATGCGAATATCAGCATGGTCAGGAACAAGCTGCTGAGAATGATGCCTGGACGTGCCATCTCAGTCCTGTGCCGCAGGTTCTTCAGCTTCGACCAATGCGGCGAGCGCGTCATACGATGTCAATCCCTCGCGCGCGGTGTCGAAGTTCACGATGACCGCAGGCGTGCTCGTGATCTCATAATATTGCTCCAGGAACTGCAGTTCCTGCGAATAATTATACTCGATCGCGAATACCTTGACATCGAAATCAGCCACCAGCCTGTCCAAGATCGCACCCTGCTCCTGTGACGCAGGATCCTGCTTGCGATAATAGAACAGGATCACCGGAACGTTTACCGCGCAATCCTGGCGCAATCGGTGATAGAGCGTGTAAGTCTTGATCTGCATCAGATGGAACTTGCGCTTGAGGAAATCATAATTCGCCATGCCAAGATCCTCCTTGGCAGTCTCGGTTCCCAAGAGTTTTCCCAATTGCCACAATTCCTTGGAGAGGCCGGAAAGCCGAAGCTGCGCCAGATCGCAATTCTTCTCAAGCCCTGCCAGCAAATCCTGCTCGATCAAGTAGGACTCGGTCGTGAGCTCGCTCTGCTTGATGAAACGATTGACTTCAGAAAGCTCAGGATTGCTCACGCTCCGCCCGACGATGATGCCGATCGCAAATATGATGACCAGCAAAAGAATCAAGGATGCGAATAATTGCCGCTTTACCATTTTCTCCGCGTGCGCAATGTCTCATGCATGAGCGCAGAAACCCAGTGCACTGTGGTCACGTACGGCGATACCAAGAAATACAACCCGATATGATGGAGATTCCTGAGCAACCGCTCCTGCATCTGCTGGTGTGCGAGGACAATCATGTATGCGCCGAGCGCAGTGCCGATAATGATCGGAAGCGTGACTTGCAAATTCTGCCCGAGCAATAGCTCTTTCACGCTCGGGAAGTCAAGGAGATGATTCAGGAAATATCCCTTGATCGTCAGACTGCGATAAAGTGTTTCGAAGAGATCGCTGAGACTGCCATAACTCACCAGCAGCACCGTGAGGAGCAGCAACGAGACGCTCAGCACATTAAGAGGTAATTGAAATGTGCCAAAAATTCCGTGTGCGCGATTGAAAAACAAATGCCGATATTTCAGATGATTGACCACAAAGCCGCGATACCACCGGATACGCTGGCGCCAAAGCGCAGTCCAGCTCGGTGGGACCTTCGTATACGTGATCGCTCGCGGTTCCATCCGCACGTCATAGCCATTCGCCTTGAGCCGCAGGGCAATCTCCAAGTCTTCCGTCAGTCCGGCTTCGGCAAATCCGCCGACACCCTTCAGCACTTCAGTCTTGAATAACGAGAGTGCGCCACCAGGAGCGACGAACAGCGTACTCATATTCGACCACAGGCGCCGGATAAAACTGCTCAGGATGTACTCTACCCGTTGGAGTTTTTCGTAGATGTTCTGCGGTTCATCGACTTTCACTTGGCCGATCGCCGCACCGACGCGCAGGTCTGCAAAATACGCGACCAGATGTCGGAGCGCATCAGGATGCACGAGCGTGTCCGCGTCCAAGCACGCGAAAAGTTCGCCTGTCGCACGTGACAAGGCAGTGTTCACTGCCGCAGCTTTTCCGCGATTGCGAGCATGCTCGAGCACAAGAACGGAGAACTCAGGATACGTCTTCTGGAGGCGCTTCGCGTCTGCAAGCGTCGTGTCCTGCGAGCAATCATCGACGATGATGAACTGGAGGAGTTTACGGGGATACTGCAGTTCGGTCAAGGAACGGATCGTCCTTGCGAGGCCTGACGCCCGATTATAGCACGGCAATGCGATGGTCACGCGCGGGAGCGTGCGCGGCTTCGGAAGGCGCCCCGGCTCGATCACTAACACGTTCAGCCACACCAGCGTAATCCAGAGACTGATGAATGAAACGACCCATAAGACGTATTGAATCATTCTGTTTCCACTCACGACGAAATCGTCCAACTATCGACGGAATATGAATGATAAGCGTTTTTAAAGGTTTCGTTGTTGCGGAGAAGATACAGCACGTCCTGTTCGGGCATGTCCCAGACACTGCCTTCACGCATCGTTCTGGTGATCACGAGCGCACCGATGTGGTGCTTATGCAATATGGGTTGGAGTCTGGTGATGTCTTGCGCGTGCCATATCGCTTGCTCCAATGCCCAGCGCTCGTTCACCTGCGGCGTCGCCCTCAGCCACCCATCGAGAACGACGCGCTTCCCTGACCAATAGGCGACCCAGAAACCATCTTCAGGATGCGTCACCACCCGGGAATCCCTGGGCAACGCTTGCAATGCTTGCGCTGCTTCGCGCATTTCCTGGTTGGGCATGCCTTGCGCGAGCGCCATCCCGTGCGCGAGCGTCGAGAATAGAAGCCCGCATACGAGCACCAGCATCGTCAAGACACGGATATCGTCAAATGACCAATGCATTGTCGCGAAAAACGCGAGCGCATACCCTGCGAACAATGCGACAAGCACGTGGGCAATGACCAATGCCGAAGGAAGCACAAGTGCCGCAATCAGCACCGCGCTCGAGGCGATCATCACCGCATAATACTTCTTCTTGACGTGCCAACGCACGATTAACCCGATGCCCGCCAGCAGCCATGCGAACAGGCTCAGCCCGTCGCCCCCGAAATCGCTGATTGCCTGCGCCACCGGAACAGGCCTCGCAAATGACGGCGTCTCGGTCTGCAGGAACGTCGGCACTGCGACCGCGACAAGGACGATGAACGCGGCAAGACTTGCCATCAAGACCGTTTGCGGCACCCGACGGTCAACCGTCCGCAGCAGGAGCGGAAGCAGGATCGCCGCGAGCGCAGGGATCAAACCCATCGTCGCGAGACCGGACGCGATCGCCACCGCAGCGATGCTCCACCACGCTCGCCGCGAAGCTGACAGCAGCACGAAGAAGAGCAGGGAAAGCAAGAACAATTCCAAAGCGCGGGGTGTGGCTTGACTGAACGAATCCACGAATAACGGCGAGAGGATAAACGCCAATTGTGCGCCAAGCGCGACATCTGATGACAGCCGGGAGCGCACGATAACACCGAACAGGCACATCAATGTACCTAGGCCGAGCAGGAACGGGAGCAGTATCGCGCCTGCGCTGCCAACTACCTGCACCGCCAGCGTAAGAAGCGCGTCAAAGAGGGTGAGCGTGTACGGGCGCTCAGGCATCGCAGGATCGGAATCAGGGATGCCTGCGCGCACGATGTGCTCTGCGATACGCAGATGCCCATAGGCATCATTGCCGAGCACGAGCGGTTGTTCATTGAGCACGCGCACAACCAATGGCAAGAGGAGTAGGAGCAGCCCAAGTGCGAACAGGCCGAACTTCGGTTTCACGCGACCACCTCAACCTGGCAATAGGGATGTTTCTGATAGACGAGATAACCGCCTTCGTCAAACGTGCGCGCAAAGCACCTGCTCGCATCAGCATAGGACAAGGCATGGATGTCGCTTGCCTGCTTCGTCGTAGGGGAAACAAGAATCGTACTTGCGCCATAACGCTCTAGCAACTCCAGCGCCTCGATGCCTATCGTCGTGGTCAGGATGCGGTTGACGTCCTGCACGCGCTGCTTCGCGTCCCGTTGGAGCAGGAAATGCAGGTCCAGGACATTCTTGCGTCCGGTAAGCGCAGTGATGCGGTGGCCTTCTTCGACCGCAGCGACGATCACCGCATCTGAAGGAGTATTATCGCGTATCCATGAATATGCACGCAATCCTTCGGGCGAGAGCGCATCGCGCTGCGTGTTCCATGCCACCCCCCACGACGGAAGGACGCTTGTGAGCACGAACGCGATAATCAGGATGAGGATATACAAACCACTGAAACGATGGAACCTGGTCGTCAAGATATAGCCCAGGTAGAAATCCACCCAGCGACTGAACAGGACCAATAAGAACATGCCTAATAACACCAAGCCGAACTGTAAGGGGATCAGGCGGAACCACAGCAGCAAACCTGCCGCGAGCGTGAATGCGATCAGGAAATAGGTCATCTTGTGCTTGCGACGGAACAAGTACCGATACACGACGAATACGCCGTATACCACGGGCAGGAAGCTGATCTGGTAGATTGCCGTGAGAATGGTCACGTCTGCGAAGAATGATGACAGCAATGATGCAGGAATATTCTGCCACACGACCCCAGGACCGTGCGCGATGATGAATTTCTTGTACATGAGGAATTGGCTCCAGAGCACGAAGAAGATGGAGAAGATCGTGACCTCGAGCGCCGTGCGCTCGCATTCCATATGTTCGACGAGCAACAGGATCAGGTAGAGCATCAGACCCAACACGAACAGCAACGAGAGCGGATGCGTGAACGCGAACACAATGAGGCTGCACAAATAGACATACCGCCAGCGCGCGTCCTCGACACGCATCCACGCGTATAAAACGAAAAAAAGCAAGGGGATGGCAAGCGTGATAGGACTCAGCGTGTTAATTGTATGCCCGAACCACACCGGCACGAACGATGAAAAGATCGCGGTGAAGAGCGCGACACCCTCACGCTTCGAAAGCCTGCGGACGATGAGATAGATGATGGGCATCAGCAATGTCGCGAGTAGGTTCGGGACAGCTTTCACTGCCACGGTCACGGGCAGGATGAGCGTCGTGGCAGCGATCACATAATGGAAGAGCGGACTGAACACATAGGTCCTTCCCCCATAACTCAATGGATCCTCAAACAGCGGCAGGCCGGTATGCTGGATGTGCTCGATCTGACGGAGATGGAAGTATGCGTCATCGCCGCTCAGGCCTGCACTGCTGAAGGCGATGAAGAGCCGTAACGCGAACACTCCGATGCACGAGAATAGCAAGAGCCATGGTGCAATCTTCATACGATTCCCGAGCCCGTGTTTGTTTATAAAGTCTTTGGACGCAACCTTTTTTAACCAAGAGCACATTATGCAGCATATGGAGGGGCGGATACCCACAGGAACCGACGTTCTTGACAGCCTGCTCGAGGGCGGCTACGAAACTGACGCGATCACCACGATTTATGGCCCCGCAGGATCAGGCAAGACCAACCTCGTCCTGCTTGCCGCCGTGAACGTGGCACAGCAAGGCAAGAAAGTCATCTACATCGACACTGAAGGCGGGTTTTCTGTCGCACGGCTCAAGCAAATCGTCGCGAACCCGAAGAAGATCCTGAGCAAGATGCTCTTCCTCAAACCCACCACCTTTGCCGAGCAAAAGAAGACGTTTTCCAAACTCAAAAACAGCATCCATCACCGCATCGGGCTCGTCGTTGTTGATACGATGACCATGCTCTATCGCTGGGAACGCAGCGAAAGCGACGTGTATGAAGTCAACCGAGAACTCGGCTCACAAATCGTCATCCTGAACGAGATTTGCCGCAAGCATCATATCCCTGTCCTGCTCACCAACCAGGTCTATTCCAAGTTTGACTCGGGAAAAATACAAATGGTCGGAGGAGACATCCTCAAGTACGGCAGCAAGTGCCTGCTCGAAGTGCAATCCCTGACGGGCGGCAAGCGCAAGGTCATTCTCCGCAAGCATCGCAGCATCGCCGGCGAGAAAGAAGCGCATTTCACGATCGTGCACGATGGAATCGCGTCAGACTGATCATTTCCCGCAGCGCCAGAGCTCATACGCCGAGCCCAAGACCCAGACCGTATTCGTGACCATGAACACAATGCTGTCTAGGAGCCAGGCATAATACAGCAGGAAACCGCTGCCCACGATGTTCGCGAGCAAGAACCACTTGTTCTCAGGCGAGATATGCTCGAAGAGCTCGGTGAGATACGCGACCAGGATGATCGCTCCGCCGATGGCGCCGTAAACGACCGGTTCCATTCATTCCTCGGTGAATTCCTCGAGCGTGAACTTTGGCTCCTCGTCCTTGCCGAGCTGGCCCTTGTTGCGCAAGAACTCGCGCGCGAGCAAATAGAAGAACAGCCCGAGCGATTTCTTGCCCTTGTTGTTGCACGGCACGACAAAGTCGATCTCGTTCGCCTGATTGTTCGTATCGCACAATGCGATGACCGGGATGCCGACCAGGATCGCGTCCTTGATCGCATTGCGGTCAGGCCACGCGTCCGTGACCAGGATGAGTTTGACTTCCATATATTCCTCGAGCTGCGGGTTCGTCAGGATGCCAGGCGGATAGCGGCCTGCGAAGACCTTGCAGCCGGTGTGCTTGCCGAATGCCTTGACCGCCTTCCAGCCGTTCTCGCGGCGCGAACAGATGAGGATGTCCTTGGGCTCGTACTGCGCGAGCACGCTCGCGGCCATTCGGATGCGTTCATCGATCTTCTGCAGGTTCAGGACGCTCAGGCCGTCAGGACGCGTCTTGTAGATGAACGATTCCATATACCTCGTGCGGAACTTCGTGCCGATATGGATGCCGCTCTTCAAATACGTGTCTTGCGGAACGAGGAATTGCGGTTCAGTCATTTGTTCTCCGTCACGATCTTTGTTGCCTCACGTGACTGTGCATCGCGCCGAGCTGGTGCGATTGCGTTGGCAGTAGAAACGAGTGCCTGAAGGGTACTTATAAATCTTGTGCCTTGATCTCGAGCACGGGTTCGTGCGTGGCGCCTTCTTTGCCCAGCGTGCTCTTGAACAAGATGAGCCTATCGATTGTGAACGTCTTGGGTTCGACCTTGACCTTCTTCACGGCCTGCAAGAATTTCTCCTTGTCCGCAACATATTTGATGCGCGCGATGGTGAGATGGGCTTGGAAACGACTCTCAGGTCCATTGAGCGCTTCGCTCGCGAGCGCGTGCAACTCGTCAAACTTCTCTGACGGCGAGAGCCCTGCCCAAACCACGCGCAAGAAATCCTCGGTGAAGACACCGATGCCATTAAGCATCGCGTGGAAGGAGGTAAATCTTATTTTTGACAAGCGCTGCTTGATCTCATCGAGTTTTTCGTCCTGCACGTCGCCGAGAAACACGATGGTGAGGTCGATGTTCTTCGGCACGGTCAGCTTTGCGTCAGGCAATTGTTTCGCCAGTTCGCGGACGTAGTCAGCAATATCTTGCGGGACTGCACAGGAAAGAAATAATCTCATGTCGTCAATCCTCTGGATTGACGAGCATGACTTGAACAACGCTTCGCGTTGTCAAGTTCATCGGAAACTGGAGGTTTCCGAGACTCGGAAATACGCACAATTTCATTGTTAGTATTGCGTATTTCCGACATGAAAAAAGAAAAAATGGCGAGCTTATTTCTCGCTTTCTTCCTCACCGAAGCTTTCTGAATCAGATGAAGCCCCTTCTGCAGGCGCTTCAGCTGCTTCTTCGCTCGCCTCTTCTGCGGGCGCCTCGGTGGATTCCTCTGCAGGAGCTTCTGCAGGAGCCGCTCCGCCACTGCCGGCAACTTCGGCAAAGCCGACCTTGCGCAGCACCTTGGTCACGCGGATGCGAATGCGATCACCAGCCTTGACGCCAGGGACGAACAAGACAAATCCGTCCTTCTTCGCGATGCCGTCACCCTTCTCTCCGACTGCTTCGATGGTGACTTCAAGCTCGTCTCCGACCTTGACTGGGGCAGTGCTTGGAGCGCCATACCCGCTTCCTCCACCATAGCCGCCACCGCCGCCATAGCCGCCACCGCCACCGCCTCCGCCATCACGATCCCGTCCTCTTCCACTTCCACGATTTCCGTACATAGTTGTATTCACCTTCATATTCAATTCTTGCTTGCAACAGTGTTGCAATAGCGCTGTTCAGCACGCAGGAGTTTTTAAAAGTATGCCTCAATCAGCATCTTCGCTGCCGAGCCAGATAGAACCGGTCTTGGTCACGAGCCACGTGCTCGCGTCCCGGACACGGACAAAGCTACGCTCTTCGGTCATGCAGTCACCTCGTTACACTGTGAAAAGAAAAAAATCAAACATCCTTGATGCCATCGTCATGGACCATGAATGTCGCTTCAGACTCAGGCAGGTTCGGAGCGTCGACCATCTTGCCGACACGCGTTCCCTTCTTGCCACGGCGCAGATAGACACGATATGTGCTGTTGTGCGCCACGATGTGGCCACCGATGGGCTCGGTCGGATCGCCGAAGAACGTGTCTGGCTTCGACATCACTTGGTTCGTGACGTATACCACAAGATTGTACTTGTCCGCGAGCTTCATCAAGGCGTGCATATGCTTGTTGATCTTCTGTTGACGATCAGCCAAGGTGCCACGGCCGATGAATTCTGCGCGGAAGTGCGCGGTCAAGGAGTCGACGATGACGAGCTTGACCGGAATATTCTGCTTCTTGATGAGGTCCTCGATCTTTTCCGCGAGCAAAGCCTGATGGTCGCTGTTGAACGCTTTGGCGACCTTGATGTTCTTCAGGACCTCTTCAGGATCAAGATCAAGGCCCTTGGCGAACTGCACGATACGCTCAGGACGGAACGTGCTCTCAGTATCGATGAACACGCATGCGCCACCCGCACCGCCTTTCTCGACCGGTAATTGGCAGCGCACGGCAAGGACGTGCGCGATCTGCGACTTCCCGGCCCCGTACTGGCCATATGTCTCAGTGATGCCACCGGTCTCGAAACCGCCACCCATCAGCTTGTCCAATTCCTTGCTGCCGGTCGTGATCTTGATGCATTGCTCGCGCTTCCTCAGGACATCGATGCCTGACAGGAATTCCATCTCCAAATTCGCACGAGCGATCGCGATGACCTTCTTCGCCGTCGCCTCACTCATCTCTGTCGCACCAATAAGCTCTCCAGGAGTAGCGACCGCGATGCTCATCAAGTCAGCAAAGCCCGCTGACTCGAGCTTCTCGATCGTCGCCGGTCCGATGCCAGGAAGATCAGAAACCAATTGCACTTTCTTCGCGGTGACCTTCGGCCCGTTCTCATCAATATCAATTTCAACAATTTGCGTCATAGTATGCACCTCTTTGTTTTGAGCGAAATAAAAAGAAGAAAAGAATTATTCTACGACCACCTCGTCTGCCTGGACACCGCTCAGTGCCAGGTAGCGATACGCTTCCTGGAGCACGAGCGCTGCCTTGGGCAAGTCCTGGAGGCGCAAGGAATTCGCGCTCTTCCACGTTCCTGCTTTGTCCTTGTAGCGACGATCCAAGGAGACCGTGTGGAAGGAGAATGCCTCGCCAGTCGCGCGCTGGCCATCATTCTTCCAGACCGTTGCCGCGATCGCTCCTGCGCGGAATTTCTTCTCCGGACCCCTGGTGTCCGCGACATGCGGGATGTCATTCATGGCCGGTTGGCCCATTTGGATTGCTTGCATACAGCACCTCGTTGCCTTCGCTTCCCGTTCTCCCTTGGAGAGGAGGACTTGAGAATGTTCGCATTCTCAAGTTCTCCGCCAATCACGGTTGGCGGGATGCCCCCGATCGAAGGCGTGATCGGGGGTGTTGCGGTGAAGCAACACATTCATAGATGACCGATTCATTTATATACGCTATTCGACCCTGTCCAGTGTCCAGTGGTTATGGCAAAACAACGAAAATCGAAGATTTTCGAGCCTCATCATTCGGGTGCGTCCGAATGATGAAACAGCAGAAAATCCGGATTTTAGGCTGGTTTTTCCTTGTTCTCGGAATACTTTCAGTCTTTTGGCACGTGATCATTCAAGACTGGCGGTATGCAGTCTGGTTCTGCAATCACGCGATGATCGTCGTCGGCATAGCCCTCCTCAAGAAAAACAGGTTTTGGCTTACTGCCATGCTCAATTGGGCAGTTATTCCCGTAAGCTTATGGGTCATTGATTTCGTCATCAAAGCAGTATTCGACGTGTACGTCTTGAGAATCACTGAATACATGTTTGTCGAGGCGTGGTGGAAGCACCTCCTCGGATTCCAACACCTGTTCACCGTACCGCTCATGCTGTATGCGTTGTATTTGCTGGGCAAACCTGAGAAGCATGCGTGGCTCGGCACGGCGTTTCACGGCATCATCCTCTGGGCGATCTCGTATTTCCTGATCACGCCAGACTATAACATCAATTGCGCACACACAACCTGCGTGCCCATGATCATCCCACCAACTTCAGCATATCCTGTCCTGTGGCCGTTCATCGCAGTGCTGATGTTCTTCGTGACCAACTGGTTCTTAGTCTGGTTATTCAGTGCACGAGCAGCCACGCATCAATCCCGATGACTGCCAAGAAAATCACGGTTTCGACGATCGTGCCTGTCTGCACTGGGCCGCGGATTTTGAATTTCGCGACCGGATGCAAGAAGTTCACGCCTGAGACGGTCAAGGCATCGCTCAGCAAGTGGCTCAGGTAGCCTACGAACAGGCCGAAGCCATAGATGAAGCCAGCCCAGTACCACAATGCGCCGAACACGAGCGCTGCTGCGAAAATGCTGTGGAAGAAACCACGGTGGCTGAAGAAAAAAGGGATGATTTTTGTTATTTTCAGCGTGTTATTGACCTTGCTCTCTGGATGGTCGACATCAGGCAGGAAGACGCCCAGGATGACGAGTGTGATGAAGAGGAGCTCGTTTGATATGGTGGCATATTTCAGTGTCAACAATCCTGCGAGAACGCCGAAAGCCACGTGCGTCTTTGCGAGCATACACGCGTGATGAGAATGCTATTATAATATACTTACTGCGCCGGTGTTTGGACGCGCGCGAGCTCTTCCTTGGGATCAGGATTCGGGAAGACCAACTGCACGTTGAATTCCAGGCGGTCAAAGAACGTGTTCTTCTTCGCGCGGCCGATGAACTTCACGATCTGACCCAAGAGCTCTGTCTTGGTCGGCTCGAATTGTTCAGGAGCCTCGCGGAACGGCAACAACTGCTCCAGCGTCTTGCTGAGCAAACGCTCTGCCTGCTGGCGGAACAGGACGCACCGGATGTTCTCGGTGCCATCATCGAGGAAGACATTCATCACGAACCCGTATTCCGGCTTCACCACGCCGTGCTTCTCGCACACGAACTGGCCTTCCTGGTCGCGAGCCCGGCCGTTGCACGTGGGGCAAATCTCGAAGAACCGCGGGTCAAAGACCTGCACGATCGTTCCCAAGAGCTCGACATTCTCGTCATTGTCCTGCAAGGCCTTGATCTCCTTCCTGACCGCTGCAGCGCGCTGCTTGATCTCGCCGATCGTGATGCCGATCGGATTGATGATGAGATTGGATTTTTCGTTCAGGTGGACTTCTGCAAAACCGCGATTATTCTCCTTCGCATAACCGCCTGCGACCTTGATGATGGCGTTCGGCTCGAGCTTGCTGACCGCCTCTGCCTGGTCGCCCCAGCCCACCACGCGCATCATGCCTGTCTCGTCAGCGACCATGCAGCTCGAGACCTTCCCTTCAGTGCCGTCCTGGCGCGCGAACGTGTTCAACGGGTAGACCGTCTGCACCTTGCCGGCGAACTCGATGCTGCGCATCCCTGCATAGATGTCCTTGATCTTGCCAGAATTCTCCAAGAGCTTGACGCCGAGCTCATTCGCAACGATGTGCGCGGCTCCTTCCTTGCTGATGAGGCCAGAGAGCTGCTTCAGCTTGGCATCGATGCGCTCTTGCGATTGCGCACGAGAAAGACCTGCCTTCTGCTCAATCTTCGCGAGCATCTCCTCATACGGAATGCGAATCAGTGCAACCACCCATTGAATGAAATCACGAGGAACACGCGTGGGTATAAATAGTTTTGTATCTTACGATGAACTGATTGGTGCTGACGGAACGAAAAGAGTGAATCGCACTTGGAGTTTTGTGCGCGGATCATCTGCGGCGATGAAGAATGCATCTTCGATATAATCCGCAGTCGTTCCTTTGGCGCGAGCGACGGTAATCGCGCTCTGATTTTCACCTGGACCGGTGAATCCTGCAAATGCTTCGCGCACGCACTGAATTTTCTCACTAAAATTAGTACGTTGGCAATTGGTCAGCGCTTGTTGAGCTGCTTGGTAAAGTCTTTCATAGAATGAAACATTCAAACGCACAGGGATACGGAAGGACGGACGCACGAAATACTCGCCTACCGGCAAGCCTGTACGGCCGCCCATAACGACGGGTACTTGCGCAGCAATGATATCAGTGATATTGCGCGTGAACCATTGCAAAGGCACCCATTCAAACAAGGGCTTCTCGTCTTTTGCCAACGGTGAGTACATCCGCAAGAGAATCGGCGCTGCAGCAATTCCATAGACTTCGTTTTGCACCAAGGAAACGTCATAAAGTTCCTTCGGAAAGATATTGGGGTAGTGTCGATCAAGATGCCAATACAGTGTATTCTTGAGCGCGCCCCCTAATTCATCGCGTACATCCCATACGCAAAGCGTGCGAAGGTTCTGAGCACTGTTCCATACCACATCATATTCGAATGGCGAAGGATAACACTGATTTGCGCGAGTACGTGTGGCAAATCCGCCGTTCTCTCCCAGCGTGACAACTGCTTTGCTCGCAGCGAGTTTCGCTGCCTGTTCGACAAAGAACAGCATCTTTTCTCCTTCTGCATAGGCTTGCACGATCTCAAATGAACGCTGGCCAACGACGTAGAGCGGCTCGGCTGCCTGTTTCACCGCATTCACGACCACAACCAGCAGGACGAGTGCACCCAGTGTGATAAATACCAACGCGATGGCAAAAAATATTCCTTTTTTGTTCATAGTGGCGGCCTCCCGATGAACAATGTCACGGTCGCTGCCTTGCCGCCTGGCAAAGGGAGGCGCGCGGTCGCAATCCTTTCCTGTTCGATAATATCTATCACGACCGGCTTGTTCCACTCCGCTTTCGCTGGAAGCGGATCGTCAGGATACTTAATTGAGAATTGTGCTGGAGTCCCGAACGTGTTTGCGAATAAGGACTCTGTCACAAACCGCACAATTGTGTTTCTGGTTTCAGGACGGCTTATGGATACTTCTGCGTTCTGGAGGAAGTCTGCATAGGTTTCGCCTTGGACAATCTCAGGATGTTTCTGCAAATGTTGCTCCAATGCCCTCCGTGAATATTCGTCTTTGATGTCAACGACAAAAGGCTGCGGCAATGGTGTGCGCAACATGCTCAACAGCGCGATATTCGTTGATGCAAGCTGATCTTGTCCTTGAATGGTCGCCTTAATCTCACCCGCGGCACCGACTTTCAGGAGCACAAAGAAAATCACTGCTACTATGACAAACAGCAGGAACGCTATCATGTCAATGATGTACGTCGCCAAAAACCCTTTCTTGTTCATGCTTCCTTCAAAATCGTGATTGCCATGAATCCATTCGTGCGTTTGCCATCCTGGAACAGTATCACAGGGATTTTTACTTCATGCACATCAATCCCTGCACCAAAGAGACCACCCACCTGGCGCTGGACGTCAAGGAAATCAAAATGCTTCTTGTTGAACGAAGCACCGCAGATCTCATTCTTGCCATCGGTCACGATAAACTTTCCAGCGATGTGCTTGCGAGCAGACCCGTAATAGATCGACTGATCAAAGGCATCATCCAAGAGCGTCTTGCACCCGGTGACATCAACGACTCCTGGAATCACTCGTTGCAAAGCAACATCATGCAACATAATCTGAGGATGGTAGAGCACTCGCGTGACCAAGGTGCTCGCTTCGGCATTGAAAATGGTGATCTTTGCATTAATATGAGCATCAATAAAAAAGAGCAAAACAACGAGTACCGAAACAAGGAAGACTGCGCGCAAGACCCACGAGAGCATTTGGATTGAGATAACGCCTCGCCTCATGTGCTCACCTGCTGCATGTGCTGGATCGCTTCATTAATTGCCTGCGCAAAAGCACGGCGTTCCTTGATCATCGGCGTCTCTGCATTCCTCATATCTCCTATTTCGATCAAGACCCCTGGCTTGTCGATTGCCAACACACGTTTCGGATCGTCTGATGCGAGGACAGCACTATCGATTGGGATGATTGACACGCCGGTAAACGCGCTCGGAAAATAATCAACAAGAGAACCCAGAATCATGCAGGCGAGCTGTTCGCTCACCGCCCTTTTTTTCCCTTGGGCATCGATGAATGCCTTAAGCGTCGTATCTGTCCGTGCATGCAAGGACAGCACTGCTCCATCGATCAATCGTTTCCGTTCTTCCAAAGAAAGTGCTGAATCCTCCTTTATGCTCCTTGTCTGGCCGTAAAGGTTCGGATCGTGACCGTAAATGCTCGCGGCAAGCAGCCTCATCAGTTCAGATTCTGACCCTGCCGCAGTAACGATGCCTCGGTCCCCGGCAACCTGTTGGATCTCCTGCTCCGATGCTCCCTCGCTTCGTTGACGTTCAACAAGTGCTTCGTTATACCCGTGTCCTGGATCGAGCGTGATCTTCCCACGGATACGTTCAAAACTATCGCCGCATTGAAGACGCAATGGATTGATTGGACCATAATTGCTCACGAACTGATCCTGACCGGAACGCACTAACGCAAGCGCTTTGACGCCGGTAAGAATCTTCGGCTCATTCTGCAAGAAAATGCGGGTATCTGGCGCAAAAGGATATGGTGTGCCTGAAAAACTAACCACATGATCAGCAAACGTGATCTCGAACTGCGGAAACTGCTCAGACTGCTTCCCATACGCATATGCAAGAACTCCAGGTGCCGCATACTCAACATTTTTTACGAGCGCGAGATCGCGCGCAAGAAATTTTTTTTGAAAGATTTGCTCTTTCCTGATGTCGTTTATCTTATTGAAGATAATGCTCGTGACCAGCACAATCAGGATGATCTCAAATAGGACAAAATACAAGCGTTCCATAACCTGACCGCGCTTGGCATGATGAAAGAGCTTCATGAGACAGGGATCTGTGCAGCTGCAGCAGCCCTCTGGGCTTCGTTCGACAGATTGTAACGTTTCTCAGTGAATTCCGAATGCCGTGAGATGAACATGTATTTCTTGTCGCCGATGGTGAATTTCTCTATATAGGTCCGCTGGACGTTCCATGTGGTGACTTCGCACGAACCATACAATACGAGGTTCTCATAATCATAGGGCTGCTTCAGCAACGGGTGATTCGGCGACGACACTGGTACGCCAAAATTCCAACCATCTTGCCAGGTGGCAATTTGTGAATATCCTTGTGGCAATTGAGGAATTGGTTGTTCTTGTTTTCCTACAGCACTAATTGCGGGTCCGATATATTCGTTGCGCATGCATGGTATTACATTATCGCTTTGATTAGTAGCGCAAGGCTCTTCTTTATTTCCCGGAGCGATAAATATGATATCGCGTGTTAATTCTTGACACAGGATTGGTTTCTCGTTCAAATCAATACCAGCACGACTCTCCTTGTAGAGACAGAGACACGTTCCGATCTTGCAATCTTCTGGACGGTTTGCAACTTCAAATTCAGCACCGGAAAAAATACCACCTAAGAAATCTCTACTATCGCACGTGGAAGTACTGGTTTCTTCGCCATGATTGAATGCGATCAAAATAAATTTTCCTGCGGGCAACCCGTACGGGAAATTATCAATCACAAAAAAAGGCTCAGGCTCATTCGCGATCTGGTTGATTTTGATGGTCAAAGCAACAAGATTCGCCTTGGCTGCCGCTTCGGTCGCGCCAGTGCCGAGAAATATGCCAAGCAGCCTTCCGAAAAATGGAGCAATCGCAAATACGATAATCAATACCACTAACGTAATGCCGATAACCTCCCCCCAACCCAGCTCAAGAATACCGCGTTTCATGCTTTCAGGGGCAGCTTGCAGACCTTATTCTGTTTGTCCCAACAATCGTGCTTCGTACAACGAGGCGCATTATTGCAGGTCTTTGTAATATCATCGCCCTGCTTCATCATCACCGTAGGATTTTGGCAGTCGTCAGGAAAACCGTCTGCAGGCTTAACATCCCTGCCGTCGTCGCCGTTCCAGCAGAAATCACAGGAATCTGGATAGCCGTCTTTATCGGCATCGGGCGGACGACGATCTGGAGGAAGAATCTCAGCCTGCTTGCCTTGCACTGCACAGAGCCTGGCTTTTTGTTCGGAAATCTGAGACTGAAAGGTCGTTTTGGCAAATGTGAATGGATTATACGCAATTGCGAGGATAACGACTAAGGTAATGAGCGCAAGAATCATCCCGATGAGCACCCAAGGAACATCTGCTTTCTTGTTCATTGTCTCCCACCAAATGGCAAACAGCAGATTGGCTTCTCTTTCGGACAGGCGGCGTCCATGACCTGGCCGTCGCACGCCTCGGTCGTTGCAAGACAGGCTCCCGCACGCGACTCGCATTTCGCAATGCCTTTCCCGAATGCACCGCCTTCACGGAAGATGAAATACGACAACAAACCAAGCACGACCAGGGCCAGAATGAAAACGATCAACAGGTTGACCGGCAGTCCTTGTCCTCGTTTTTCCATAGGAAAAACCGCGGCCTTTTCATTTAATAAGCTTTTCTCATTTTTGCTCATATTTCATCTCACACTTCGAGCCCGTCCATGCGCAACAACCATTCTGAGTCTTGGGATGACAAGGATCGTTTTCGCAACCATCTTTTGTTTCTATAGCAGCACAATCTTTTGTGTACTGCGAATACATGCATTCATCAAATTGCCATTGGCAACGATTTTGGCCGGCGGGAGTACAGGGAGAAAGCCGACAGGTTTTTTCATCGTATATATCACCGCAATTCTTTGCATCACGACAACTCTTGCACTCGTTGTTATTCGGCCAATTGCGATCGATGAAGACGCATCCGGTCAGTAAAGAATCGCGCGCATCAGTGCATTGAGCGCGCTCTGCGGCCGAATGGCTACCTCCTGCCGGAAACTGATAATCACCACAGTTCAAGTGCCTATCGCTCATCGTATCAAGAGGACCGATGTAAGGGCTCGCGGGATACTGCCGGAGCAGCTTTCTGGCTGCTTCAAGAAATTCATTCCTCTTATTCTGCGCATCATAGATCCTGGCGATCTCAAACAAAGCATCATCAGCATACTCGCTCGTAGGGTGTTGTTCTACAATCTCCCTTAATTTCGTCAGGTCCTGTGCTTGTTTTGCTTGTTCAAACACTTGTGAAATGTTTGCTTCTACCTCAGGCGCCTCTTTTTTCACGCATCTGATATTGCAACACACGCCTGGGCCGGCATAGTAGGGATCGATCATGTTGGTCGGACACGTCTCTCCTGCACCACAAACTTTCCCATTCCAACATTGATTGATGCTCTTACATTCGCGCTCGATATATTCGGTGGCCAAAGAAGCAATCAGGCATAAATAGTGGGGATCAAGCTTGACCAACCGCAAGGTCTTCAAGGGAAGAGAATCGGCAAGTGTTCCTTGGAGCCAAAACTTCTCTTTCTCTTTTGCATAGGTAAATATTATTTTTCCAATAAAATCAGGTGAAAACGAACGGGAAAATGATATGGGTTGCTCAATGAAATAGTTGAAGGTTGCAAATCCCATAGGGAATCCAGTGACAAAGCACGGCGCAACGCCGGGGATGGTAATTTTTGTTCCTACGAGATCGATTACGGTATCACTCCCGTTTCGCTCGAGCGTCAAGGCATCACCCTCGCTGAATGCGTCAGGAAGGTAGAAATCGATTGATGTAGAACAGACACAATTTGTCCCTGGCTCTAATGCGCAGGTCTGGAAAAAGCTCGTGAGTACATCACCTACTTGTTGCACCTTCTGCTGCTTGGCAGAAACGATGCCAAATGCCTTTCCAACCCCTTCGGCTGCTTCAAGAATCTTGCCGCCAAAGATGCCCATGGCTACAAGCAAGCCAATGACTAACAGAATCATTCCGACTACTGTCGTTGTTGCCATTCCGCGCTTAACCGAAGAGCTCATTGACTGTCAATTTTGGTGCAATATAGACGATGATGATATAGAGCAGAATCAGAAACACGAAAAGAACAAAGATGATCTTGCCAAGCATGCTCTGCATAAAACCGCCTTCTTCTCCGCGCTTGTTCATGACCTCACCGGCGGGCAGAGGCGTATTTAAATTTATCTTCTCTCAGCGACGGGAATGTGCTTACGGCAACTCAACGCTTTCAACGCTTCCGGTTGATATTCAACCAGTTGCGTGAATGCCATCCATTGGGTCTCTTCGCCTCCGAAGAAATAATTCCAGACGTCAACCAGTACGCCTGCAGCAGCGATTGTCAGCCCGGTCGCGGTCACCACCAAGCCAACCACTGCCCCTTTCACCGTCCAAAACGTCGCGGCAGTGATGACTGCACCCTTTGATGCGATGCCGAGCCCAAGCACGATCAAACCCGTTCCTGCAGCATACGTGCCGATTGTTTTCGCATAATCAAGAAGTTGGTCTCTGCCGCGGATATAGACAAAGATGGGCGCATAGGTCTTGCTTGCATCGAGCATATCCTCCTCAAAGACTGATGTTTGCTGAACGCCAAGCACGCCAGATTGAGCGGTTTGGAAACCTGCGAGGAATTGCGCATAGGTTGTTTCCTTCCCCGGCATGTTTTGCTCGAACAGATAACGCTTGAACCCTTCGATTTGTTGACCCTGATCCGGGAATGTAATGGTCGAACAAATATGACAAAAGACCCCATCATCAGAGAACAGCTCATATTTGCCCTGCCAGAACTGATCGAAGCAATCGACCAGACTTCCTGCAAGCTGTCTCTTCACCCCATCAGCATCGCGCGCATTGATAGCACGTTCTTCCGTATAACACTCCAGTTTGGAAAAGAACTCTTCTTTACCAATGCGCAGAAAGGCATTTGCCGCAACGCTGCTCTTGCAAATGTCTTTCGCGGTTTTTGCTTGGATCTTGCTGAAAGTATTGATGAGAAACGGAATAAGCAGGAGCAAGAACACCACCATAAGAATGAGCACGATGGTGAAAGTGAGCGTGAAGCCTTTCTTATTCACATCAATTCACCAATGTTGTGCAAATGGGAATTTCCATCTGCTTGCCTTGGATCTTTGCAGGAATTTTCTTGTTAAAATCAAAACCAGGAGGCACGATGGCAATGCCGCCAACCGCATTGCATTCAGGACAATCGGCATAGGCATTCATTGCCAATGGAATGAATGTTGCAGCGGCGACGATTCCTGCTGCGACAAGTCCGGCGCCAAGCTTAATCAACGGCACACCGATGACCGCACCAACGCCGGTATACGTGAGAATGCCTCCGCCCACAACAAGCACAAAGCCGCCCACTGCGAGCGCCGCGGTCACCAAGGTGCTCTTTTGGTCAGTTTTATACATGCTGACAAGCATAAGCGAATCTTCTTCAATCACTGATTTTGCGAGATTCGTGAATGACTGTTGCTCCAAGCGCGGTTCAGATTTGTATAAATACTGCCAATAGGTTTCTTGCCTGCCCGGCATTGTTGTTTGCGCCACATAGTTCATCGGTGATTGTATGAAACCACCGGGACCGCGTTTTTGCGCGGTTTCTTTATTCGTGCTCGATTCCTCGATGAATCTCTGCAATGCTCCATCAAATTTGATCGTCTTGCAGACTAAGCAATAACTTGTTTCCTTCGTATCCCAGTTGGAGAATGGGTCCATCTTGCCTTCGCCTACCATATGCCAGCACCGACGCATTCCTTCAGCGAGAATCTTGCTTGCTTTTTCCTGGTTGATCTTGTCATCTTCTGTAATATCATCTTTCGTGAGCACCAACTCTGTCCGTTCGCAATCGATGGGAGATAATTGCTGGCCGCCGCTGATCTTCTTGAGCTGAGCAGCCTTGAAAATGCTCAAACGACAGATCTCTTCAGGATTCTGCGCCTGCTGCTTCTTGATGTAATTGTAGGTGAAGCCGCCAAGCAGTCCTGCCGTGACCATCGTCAGGATGAGCACCACCAATGTTGTTTCCGCAATGCCCCGCTTCATTTTGCGAACCATTTGCCGATGTTGATAACGATGTAGAGCACTGCGATGATGAGAAGCATGGTGAGGATCAGATAGATGAGTTTTTGAGGCGCCAAAAAGTCCTGACCACGCGTATTCATAGACGCGCCTGAGAATGAGACGTTATAATAAACTTGTGGTCAGAGAACTTATGCCTAGGTGCCAGTATCTTGCGGCAGAGCCGAACGGCAGCAGACCTGCCCTTGTCCGGCGCATGTTCCGCTTACGGGGATTCCGCTGGGAATATCAGTGCAGCTGTTGACGCACGTGCCGCCCAAGCTTTGACAATCCGTCGTCGCCTTGCCGAACTCCCCACCCTTTCGAATGAAGAGAAACATCAACAAAAAGAGCACGGCTATGGCGAGAATCGCGATGATAATCGTATTAATCGGAAGACCTTGCGCTTTCCTCGAAATCGCTTCGCGATTTCGACGGATCATCAAAAACGCCAGTTTTTGAGGTTTCTTCATGTGGGTATCACCGGAATCACGAGGTGTTTGTCGAGCACGAAAAACACCGCGACGAGGTAGATGAGCAGGAGCGCCAGGAAGACCAGCAAGACGATCTTGGCTGGCGTCGTTTCAGTGATGAGCGCCATCAGGCGATAGGAATGCAACAGCGCGAGCATTTGACGATCTGCTCAGGCCGCAGATTCTGCGCCTGGCCGGGCTTGACATAACTGCCGCCCACTTCCTTCTCAAAACCAGGATCGCACTGCCGATCGGTGCTCAGCATCTGCTTCGCATCGCCCGAACCAGTATATTCGCCGATGCACGTTCCTGGGCATTCTGAGGTCGCGCGGCCGAAGATCGCCAATCGGCCGGTCGTGATCGCGAACAAGATGACCAATACAACGAGTCCGAGAATAGCGACAATGATGGTCGTAATCGGTAATCCCTGTGCACGCTTACCTGCCGTATGCATGGCGTTCTGGGGAACACCGGCATATATAAACTTTACTCCTCGCTGTTAGTGATTGCGCACGTAGGAAAGCACCTCTTCCTCGGTGATGCGCTGGTCGCGGTTCTTGTCCATCACGTAATGCTTATGGTGCTCATCGTTGAAGAAATCTTGAGGACTCACTCGTTCTGCAAGGGCTTGTGCTTCAGGAGATGCAAAAGAATACCCTGGCGGCGCGTACTGTTCAGGAATACCGGTGCAGCGTTCGCTCAAGGGATCCACGCCGCGCAGAATTGCTGAAGCCTTCGGGTTATAAAACAGGCCGCAGGCGTGCCTGCGGTAGTAATAATTGCCGGTCGACGACACGACTGAGTCCACGTATGTATCATTCGCGAGCATGCTGCCGTACAATGCAACCAGTCCTGCGGCAAGACCGCATTTGATCTTCTGGAACAATTGCTCTTCATTCATTCGGCACCTCTGCGAGGAATGCCTCGCGCTTCAGCTCATCGATGATAAAATGCGCTTCTTTGTCCCGGACACCGAAGGAGCGCTCGAGCTTCTCGCAGAATTCCTCGAGGCCGCGCATATCCTTGAACACGCATTCTGCAAGGAAATCATACCCGTTATTGACGCGCATCAAGGAATTCACTGACTGCGCCTTCAGCAGATAGTCACCGAGCGCGTCACGCTTGTCCTTGCCTGCCTTGAGCAGGAGCGTCACGCACACCGCGTAGCCGAGCTGGGGAAAATCCAGCAAGGCAGTCAGCCGCGTCACGCCCAGCGCTTTCAAGGCGCGCACGCGATCGAACAGCGTGCTCACCGGCATATTGACTTTGCGCGACAGCGCGGTCAATGTTATGCGCGCATTTTGCCGCAGATGCGCCACGATGGCCAGGTTTTCTTTCATCAGCATCACCGTGAGAAACTATGCTTTTGAGCAGTATATACTTTATTCATATACTATATATACTATATTATATTCTTATACGTCAAAAGGCTTTTATAGTAGAAACACGTCTTTTCCCCTATGAAGCGCAAGGTCATCAAGCTCGGCAGCAATTCCCTGCTCGTCAGCCTGCCGAGCGCCTGGGCCAGAAAGCACGGCATCACCAAAGGCGCCGAGCTCTCAGTTGAGGAAAAAGAAGGCGGGCTTGTGCTCAGCAGCGCGAGCGCGCCCACAGGAACGACAACGTCCCTGGACATCACCAACCTCCATCCGATCGTCAAGCGTGCCCTCGGAGCGCTCTATAAGAAAGGCTATGACGAATTCACCATCCACTTCACCGACCACGACGAGCTCGAGCTCGCGCACGAGGTCATCAGGGAGGAATTCATCGGTTTCGAGGTCGTGCAGCACGGCAAGAATCACTTAGTTGTCCGCGAGATCTCCCAACCCCATCCTGACCAGTTCGATACGGTCCTGAGAAGACAATTCCTCGTCATCAAGGATTATGCGCAGGAGACACACACGGCATTGAGCACCAAGGACCACGCCTGGCTCAAGCGGCTCATCCTCAGAGATAAAGACGTGAACAAGCTCGCAGACTTCTGCAGACGGCTCATCAACAAATACCAGAACGGCAAGACTGGGCTGTACTTCATCGTCGAACAGCTCGAGAAGATCAGCGACCGCTACAAGGACATCAGTGCGTACGCATCAGCAAAGAGCATCGTACCGAGCAAGGCATTGCTCCAAGCGTACAAGGACGTGAACGCGTATCTCGACGAGTTCTATCACTGCTTCTACCAGTTCAGCCTGCCTGCGGTCAGCACCTTCGTGAGCAAGCGAAAGGCATTAGCCGAAACGCTTGACCGATTGCACGACCAAGTGCCGCAGAACGAGCAACGCATCCTCTTCTGGCTCGAAGACATCACTGAGAAGCTCTTTGACATGAACGGGCCATTGATGCTCACGCACTTATGATGCCACAGTGATTGCAGCGAGCTGTTGCGCGAATGCCTTTTCGCCGAGTTCATCAGCGTATTCTTTCGCACGCGCGATATGGAACTGCACGGCCTGGTATTCATGGTCACGCGCACGGTAGCCTGCGAACTCGAGATGGCGCTGGAGCGCGGCCCACGAGTATTGCCGCAGGAATGCGTCGCGCTCGAACGTGCGATGCTGCCGCAGGATGCGCACGTAGTGTTCGCGCACCACCAAGCGCTCTGCCTGAGACGCAGGGCCTGACTCGAGCAGGCTCACCAGGTCAAGCGGCACCGGCAATTGCACGCGGTGCTCGAAATCAATCGCGACGACACTGCCATCGACAAGCCAATTGCGCCAGTTTGCATCCTTGTATCTGCCTAAGGGCGCATCGTGAAGCTCAACAAAGACACGCGCACCGATTTTCGGCAGCACTTCAGTTATCGCGTGCGGCACAGACGTGTGTGCGGATTGCTTGACTTGATCATAAAACACCGTCATCAGGCGGTTCGTATAATATTCCTGTGTGATGCTCGTGCTTTCCACAGGGATGTTGTGGATGCGCGCAAGCAGTGTCGCAGCGTCCTTCCATTGCGCTAACACGGCATCCTTGCTGCCATCTTCTGCCTTGCCCTCGAGAATGACCTGCTCCAGCGTGCGGTTCGTGCCATGACGCAGCACGTGATATGCCTTGCCCTCGTGCTCAACGTATGCAAGCGATTGCGCGATCTGGCTACCGAACTGCTCGCTTAGCAAGAGCATCGAGTCGTGCTCGTCACGCAAGCGTTCGCCAGAGCTCACATCACAACGCTTGAACACAAGCAAGCCCTGCAGGAACGCGTTCGGCGCGTATTCGAGCACCTCATTGCGCGATTCGCCCATCAGCCTGAACTGCTTCTCACGGTCGGCATCGGCAAGGATTGATGCGATTGTCTCGCGCCAAGCGATTTGCACGCACAACCCCAGGTCACTCTGCTTCGAAGCATAACGCTTGGGGAGCGAGCGCTGGAGTACTGGCCAAAGATCGGTTAACGTCTGAAGGATGTACGCGCGAGCAGCAATGTGGTTCAAGCCTTTGTCTGCTTCGACAAACGTATCGAGCGCGGCGAGCGCGTCACCGAGGTCACCTTGCCGCAAATGCGTATAGAATCCCCAGAACCGACCTCGCCAGCTTTGGGGGGTAGCAACAACAATTTCATACGCGAGCGGCCGCACAAGGGAACGCTCGAGTGCAAACGGAGCAACGGCCTGATCGAGACAGCTGATTCCACGCTTCAACGCATCGAGCGCTTCATCGACCTTCTCCTGCCGTAAAAGGACATCAACAAGTTCGAGGTCAACATGCGCTGGCTGAGAGCGATAGGTGCGAATGCGCTCAAGAATGGCCTGCTCTCGCGCAGGATTATTCGGCGTGCAGATAGTGCGCAGTGAATCAATGATGTTTTGGGGGTAATTGATTGCATATGGCGGCTTGACATGGCTCAACGCCGCTGTGACTGCGGTGGTTAAAAGACCAAAGCAACCGCCGGCATAGGCTGAAAATAAAGGATCATTGATCTGCGCCTCGGCGGCAAGACCATAAGCAAACGCTGCTATTCCTCCGCTCCAGTAGGAATGCTCTACCGCAGGCTGCAAAAATGATGGTCTTTTTCCTTTTTTGCGCTGCACGATATGCGCCGCACCCAACGCAGCGAGAGAAAGCGCGCTTCCGGATAGAAGCCACATCCCGAATTTCTTCCGCGCAAGCTCCTTGCCCTGCTGCTCGATTTTGGTAATGCGCGGTTCGATCTTGGTTTCAAAAGGTTTGTAGGCAATGGCGTACGCAGCTGCCACGACAAAAGCTCCGAGCGGGAGCAGCCGCTTGACCCGTTTCCACAACCCCATAGAAGGAATACTCGCCCGTTCTTTTTAAAATCAGCGGCAAATCTCCAAAGAAAGAGTGATCTCGAAGCCAGGCAGCACCGGCAAGGGGTGCTTCTTCTGCTCGCGCTCGCCCGGACAGGGCTGCGTGTTGAAATTGAGCTGCTCCACGTGCGTGGCGCCGCTCATCGCGAAATGGTATTTCGTGTTCCATCGCTTGAACGTGGCGTCAAAGAGCCGCTGCAGGATGTCCTGCACGAACGCGCACGACGTCTGCTCGCCGCATTTCGTGATGCCGCCGGTCAGGGCACAGTCCTGGAGGAGCTCGCGCACGGTCCGGTCATTGCAGTCGGTCGTGATGCCGAGCATCGTGTTCATGAAGTTCGCGGCCAAGACCGACTCCTTGGCACGCTGCACCTGCTCCTTCGGAGCCTTGAGCATCCACTGCACTGCGAACAGCAAGCCGAGCGAGACAAGGATGATGATGATCGCCAAGCCCATGATCTCCATTTGGCCTCTAACTCGCCGCATACGTCGTCACCTCCATCAGGCCGAACGCAGCCCTCTTGCCAATCGGATCGTACAAGAGAACAGGCGAGCGTGACTTGATCGCGCGCACGTAGAGCTCAGGAGGATTGTCATAAATCATCGCGCTGAAACCAGGATCAGGATACACTTCGGTCACGTTGATCACCGCATACCCGAAGATGCCGAAATACGCCTCTTTCGCAGCGGGCTGGCTCATCACCTGCGCGAACGCGGCAAGCTTGAATCGGTCAAAGCAATTCTCGCGTTGGATGCTCGCGAAACTGCAGTCGAGCTCAGGGAAGAACATCGCGCGCTGCGCCGCCTGCAGGCTCTTGGTCTGCGCCTGCTTGGCGAGCTCTTTCTGCATCGCAGACTTCTGGATGTTGAAATAGAAGACCGTGCCGGAGATGAGGATGAAGAAGAATACCACGAGCACGCCGATGGTCTCGAACATCTTGATTTGTGCGCGCTTTGGTGAGCCGTGCGAACCAAGGCTCGTCAATCGCAATTGACGTTGTTTCATCAATACAGCTCCGGGCAGCTCTGCCTGAACAGGTTGGTGTTCTGGCGTTCGAGCTCGCCCTGGGCGCCCAAAATAATGCCAAGATTGCTTTCTGTCAATTCCTGGAGTCTGAAATCAGGGCTATGCGCGAGAGCACCTGCTGCCGTCGCAATGCCCTCCAAATCCTGCACGACATAGGTGCATTCCACGCGGCCGAGCAGGTCCATCTCTGCCTGGATCGCCTGCGCGCGGCTCCGCTGCACCTGCGCGATCACGCTCAAGCGCTCGAACGCGCGCTTCATCACGCAATCATACAACAAGTGATCCGCCGCGGTCATCGCTGCCTGCGCGGTCGCCTCGCCTGCGAGGATGCTCGGATACGCATTGAATGACAATTCGTCAGGTTCTTTCTCGTAAAAGACCACGGTGCGGTAATCAGGATCGATGTAGATGCCAGAAACGTCTTCGTGTTCGAATTCCTGGCTCAATCCCAGGGTGGACGTGCTCTGCGGCGCTATGCCGATGAAGACAAAACGCGTATGCGCATTGCCTTGTGGTGTGAATTGTCCCATCACGCCCATCGAGGAGAATGTCTCCTGGTTGACTTCCTTGGGCAAGGTCTTGATGAAACGCTTGTATGCCTGAGCGGATCGTTGATTGCCTACGTCATACATGATGTTGTACTTGATATTTGGACTCGAAAGCATCAGAAAGTTCGCAATCCTGAACGGAAGCTTCCATTCTGCCGCCCAGGCGAGCGTGTCCTGGTCCTTCAGGAACGCAGGAGCAAACACGAGCTTGTCCCGGAATTCCGTGGCCTTTGAACCGATGCGATAATTGCATTCACAGGCATCGCTGCAGGAGAACGCGATTCCTGGCCGTGGCGTCGCCAAGGGCTGCACCGTGCCCTTGCTCTCGATCGCACCGGTGTAGATGGCGTCCATCTGCGACGCGAGCGTGATGGCCAGCTTCTGCTCGCTCAATACCTGCTGCTTCTGCACCACGTTGAAGAAAAACGCGAGGATCAAGGCTCCTGCGATCAGGATGAAGATCCAATGGAACTGCAATTCGATGCCACGCTTGCTCATTGTTGCCACGGGTTTATTTTCGCCCGATTGCCCGTGCCCTCGACGCGCAAGCTCACCTTGCCGTTCACCGCAGGAACGCACACATAGCCTGCATCCACCATGATGTCTTGCACGAGCAACGGCGTCGGCTGCCGCGGAATCAGGAAGACGTTCTCCGTGCCGGTCGTCCACGCATTGTACACCAACGGATATTTCTGCTGGAGATCAGTCTCCCACGCACCCGGCACGTCCTCTGCATTCGATACAAAGCAGGCTTCCTCGGTCTGCGTGGGCACACGGAGCTCGACACGCTGCACGCTGCCATAATCGCGCTTGATCGTGTTCACCATCGACTCGAGCTCATTCCGGAAATCGAGCAGTTGCACTTCTGCCCCGCGCGCGATGAAATTGTTGATGGCGCGATAGCCATACCCGAGGATGAGGACGAAGATGAGCCCTGCGAGGATGAAGATGAATACCTGCCCGATCATTTGTCCTCGTTTCATCGTTTCAACCAGTCCGCGAGTTCGCGCTCGAGCGCTGCCTTATGCGCGTGATAGTACGCTGCCGTAACGCGCAGCTTGCTTAAAAGTTCTTCCACTTCTGCCCGTGTCAGCTTGCCGGCTTTCAGCAGAGCGATGCGCTTGCGCATCTCTGCCTTCTCTGCCGGCGTGAGCTTCTCGAACGACACCCGCCGCAGCAGCTTGAATGCCTCAGGCTCCTTGCGGATGGCTGCGAGCACCTCAGGGGCCTTGCTCTCCGGGAGCTTGCCCTTGATGAGGTCATCAAGACGGTCAAAGACATCCTTACGCAGCACGACGCGCTCCTTCTTGAGGCGCTGGGCAAAGGTCTCTAGAGCCATCCAGTCGCGGTCGATGAACGGCGGTTCTTCCCTGCGCGCGATCCTGCGCAGTCGCTCGATGATGTCAGGCCACGGCCTGCGCCTCTTCGTAGGCCGCGCGGCAGGGGCAGGTCTTGCCTCAGGCGGTTTCGGAGCGTATTTCTCGAGATAATACTGGTAGCCAAGATAACCACCCACCGCAAGCGCGGCGAGCATCAACAAGATGAGGAGCAGCCAGAGCAAGATGCGGAGCTTACTCGGCGGGTGCGAGCTCGGATCAAGCGGGTTCGTCCCGGCCTCGACCTCGATCTTGTCATTCCACCCATCGAAATCAGAATCGATCTCAGTCGGGTTCGTGCCTGCGCGGTATTCCTCGGCATTCGTCAGCCCGTCCTTGTCCGGGTCTGCCGTGGCAGCGCCATCGCCATCGCACAGCACGCTGCTGAAATACCTGATGCGCCAGCCATCGCTGATCTCATCACCGCACGAGAACTTCTGCGACGGCGAACATCCCTCTGCGTCCGCGAGCTCATCGCGCGGCGTGTTCGGGCACTTGTCCACGTCATCCTTCACGGTGTCGCCATCGCTGTCGCGTTCGGTCGAGCACGTGCTCTCGATGCACAACAAGCCAGGTGAGCAGTCTGGCGTGCGCTGGCAGTTCTTGCCTTCTCCGCACTTGGTCGCGCACGATCCGCCGCAATCGATATCGGTTTCGGCACCGGTGAGCACGCCATCAACGCACCCGTCAGGCTCGCCGCACACGCCATAATTGCAGCTGCCGGTCACGCAGTCGCTGTTCTGCACGCACGCCTTGCCGCTCGCGCACGGCAGGCACGCGCCGCCGCCGCAATCGACATCAGTCTCATTGCCGTTCTTGACCACATCATCGCACGCGGTGACCGCGCAGATGCCGCCATTGCAGAATCCTGACAAGCAATCGATGTTCGCGTTGCACACTGCCCCGTCAAGGCAGCCAGGGCATTGGCCGCCGCAATCAAGGTCTGATTCCTCAGCATCCTTCACGCTATTCTGGCACGCAGCCGGCATCTTCTCGACGTCGATCGTGACGCCATCACTCGTCTTAGCCAGGCTCCGCAGCCCGACCACGTTCATCACATAGACCTCAAAGCGGTACTTGTTGCCGTCCGTAAGATTCAACGACGTCACCCAGAACGCAGTGCCATTGGTGTTCGTGCTCAAGGTCCAATCCTGCACAGTCGTGTTCGCGAAGAACGTGGTGACGCGGTAATAGTATGCATTGACCGGTGTCTCATTATCCTTGCCCAAGAATTTCACGAGCAAACGGTCAAGGAAGTAGGAAAACTCAGGCTCTTCAGGCAGGTTTGAACTGTCATCCACATACGTCATCACCGGCGGCGTCGTGTCCACGATGACCGCGATCTCGAGCGATGCGCTCTCGCCGCTCGCGCCGGTGCCGCACTGCACGTACCACGTGTGATTGCCAACGCTCGCTTCGACACTGTGCGCGTGCGCATAGCCATACTCGCATTCGCCCATGCACGTATCGATCGCGACCAAGAGCTCGCCCACGTAGCAGAAGGACCGCTTGTTGGTCTCGACGCGCAGCAGGAAATCAGTCGTGTTGGAATACGGCGGAGTCTTGCTCGTGGCAGAGAATGGAACACTTAAGTCAACGCTGAACGTGACCGGCACGGTCGCCGACGGCTTCTCTGCCGTGTTCTGGCAAGCGACATAATACGTGTACGTGACGTTCTCCTCGGTCACGTTGACCTCGCCATCGTGCGATTTCTTCGGCACCTCGTCAAAGCCTGAGAACAGCCCGTCCATCAGCACGAACGGCACGTTCTGCGTGCTGTATTTGCAGAATCCGTCATCATCGGTCTGCACCTTGAGCGTGGTCGAGAAGATGTCCTGCCCGGGCACGAGACGCTCCACAATCACGCTGGGCAGGGCATAGGCTGACTTGATCACTGGCGGCGTCGGGTCCACGCTGAGCTCAAACGTCTCGACTGACGTGCTCGTGCCGAGCTTGCAGTACACGTGGAACTTGTGCTTCGTCAGGTCACCTGCAGGGATCTGGTTGAAGTTCGGAATCTTGTGCGTCACGCCGGTCGTAACCGGGAAGGAATTCATGAAGTCAAAGGCATTCGCAGGTGGAGCAGTCGGCGTGTTGTACAAGTACTTGCAATCCGCGATGCGCGTGGTATCGATGATGACATCGAACGTGTATGACCCGCTCACGCCCCAGCTCGGCTCGCGCATCCGCATCTGCAAGGCACCGGTGTTGATCCAGAAGCTTGACTTGCCGATCGTCGGATTGCCTGCAAAGTCCTCGGCGTGCACGAAAATGTTCTTCTTGCCGCCGGTCAGGCCGGGCACGGTCGCGGTGTAGATGATGTTGTCGCTCGTCGTGAGCAACGGTATCAGGTCGGTCTTGAGATTCTTGGTCGCGTACTTGCTGACCCAGACTTCCTGCTCGAGCGTCGCGGTCAATAATGACAACGGCTCAGTGAAGATGAATGAAATCGTCGCGGTCGTCACATTGAGCACGGTGCCATCAGGCGGTAGGATCGTGACCGTGCCGGGCGTCGTGTCCACCACAAACGTGACCGTGCCAGGAACGTCCATCAGCAAGCCATTGCTGTCCTTGGCATTGAACGTGAGCGTGTACATGCCGTCCGAGAGCTTGCTCAAGGGAACGAAGCTGTAATCATAATTCGCGCCGCTGCTCGGCGTCGCAGAGACCGGAATGACGGTGCTGCCGCTCACCAGCATCGCTGACGTGAGCGTGGCCGGCTCGTTGAACGACACCGTGACGACCGGGATGTCTGAGATCGTGTAATAGATGTCATTGATGACCTTGCCTGGAGTCACCATCACCTCGACGACCTTCGGGCCCTGGCAGACATCACAGGCATAGATAGTCATCTCCTTGACGATCTCAGGATTGTTGCGGTTGTCGATGGAATAATACTTGAGCGTGTTCGGTCCTGAGACCAGGGTCGCGAGCACGGTCCTGCCGGCCTGCAGGTTCAGGTCATTGAAATTCAGCTTGGGACGATCGGTCTCGACGAACGTCGAGGCGTCGCCGCACGATTCCTCCTCGTTCACCACGCACACGCGCAGCTTGTAGCCTGGCTTGCCCTGCATCAGGGCGCCGTCTGCGGTCGCGTTCCACTTGTCCAGCATCCGCACGTCCAACCAGTCCATCCGGCCGAGCACGTACGTGCTCGCCACGAACGTCGTGTTCGGCGGGAAATAGTCCAGCTCGCACGCCCTGCGGTCAGAAGCGGTCAATGCGCAGTCAGGCACGGCATTCGCATCGTGGTTCTTCACGCAGCCCGTGCCGATCACCTGGCAGACCTTGATGCTGCACGGGTCGCCGCTCGCAGCCTCGAGCGAATTGTCCGGGTTGAGCGCGATGCCGCCAGGCGGCGAAGAACACGTCATGGTCGAGTAATCCATGCACGCGGTCGCATCACACCCTGCGCTTTCCTGCGTGTTGCGGTTGAACGTGCACGGCTTGCCGGGAATCGCCAAGGCAGCAGACTTCGCCTCGGTGCATCGGTCAAAGACCTCGTTGTAGGACTCATTGTTCTCCATCCCTCTCGTCGCGGTCCTGACGCACCACGGGCAATTGTTCACGCGCGTGTCCACGCAGACGCCGATGCCGATGTCCGGGAAGACATCGTGCCATTCGCAGGCTCCTGCGAAGCAATGGTCGCGCTGGCATCCGCCGCGCGTGCGATAATCAGCGCACGACATCCGCGGACTGCAGCCAAAGCAGCCATCCACTGAGCCGCGCGAGCGGTCAAAGAAGCAATACGACAATGCCTCGCACGAGGCGGCGGTCGAATACAGGCCGAACAGCGTGGTCGCGCCGCAGATCGACGGCGTGATGCATTGCGCGCCATTCTCATCCGCGACGCAGACCTGCGGATTCGCGCAGTCTGTACCGGTCACGCCCAAACGATTGACGTCATTGCAATACCATCCGCGATTGATCTTGCTCGCGAACGTCGATGATACTGAAGCATCAAAATTCGAGGTGAATGAAGAAGCGGATGTCGCACCATATCCATTGGCCATCAGGTATTGGTTGAACAATTCGTAATAGAACGATGATACGCAGAACTCATCAGTCCCTTGATACCAGCATTCGATGTCGCCAGGATCTCCTGAGACCGTCGTAGGAGCAGACCAACCTGAACTGATATAGTTCGCGACGAGCTTGTACGTGTATGTCGTGTTCCATCTCAGCGCAGCATCGGTGTCGGTATACACTGTGGTCGGAGCGATAGTCGCGACATTCGCGAAATTCGTGCACGTCGCGCCTTTGCAGCGCGACACATTGACCGAATAGGCAGGACACAGGAGCATAAATGACAATGAGAGCTGTTTCTGGCCCTTCACCGGCTTGATCGACACGCTTGCAGGAGCAGGCTTATAGGTCGGCGAACTGCAATCCACACCAGGCGGGGGCGTGATCACGATCGGCGCGCCATAAGTCGCATTGCAGAAGGCTGAACAGCTCGTGCCTGTCGGCGGCAGGAATGTCGTGTTGTAGCCCGCAGGACAGGTCGCGATGTCAGGCGTGAATGTGCCGGTGAACGTGATAGGCTCGCAACAGCAGCCCGGCAAGGCAAAGGTTTCGAGCGCGAACACTATCCCCACGGCCAATGCCAACAACAGTGCGCGTTTCATTCTTCGACAGGGCAACCAGTGGTGTTCAGCGTGAGCGAGCGCTGGCAGTCCTCATTCTCGCTGCCATCAGACACGCAGACATCAAAGGTGAATTGACTCGTGCCTGGATACGGCACGTCGATCTTGATGGGCGATGGAGGATAGGTCTTGAACGTCAGCAGGTCCTCATCAGGGTCCATCGCGGCAAGCACGGCATGCCATTCTGTGGCATCGCCTGCTGCGGTCTCTGCCCAGGTGATGTCCAGGTTCTTGCCTGAAAGCGCGATGGATTCCTTGTCCTTGCACGTGCCCATCGGGATGAAACGGTATTTCGCGAGATCAGACTGGTTGATCCAGAACAAGGCCGGAGCGCGGTTCTTGCGCAAGAACCTGAATTCCAACGGCTTGCCGCGCAGGAATGATTTCGCGTCCTGCGCCACGATCAAGTCATCGCCTGAATCATCCTCGTGCACGTACACGTTTTCGACCACCACGACCGGGGTGGCAGGAGTCGAGGCATTGCGCGGGTCTGCGGACGTGTTCGTGACCTCATCGTACATTATTTTCTGCACGAACAAGTAGAACTTCGCCAAATGCACCGGATAGCCGATGGAGAATTCATTGATGCTCGTGTTGCCATTGGTCGTGAGGTCAGTCACCGTGACCGGCCAGTCCACGAGCACGGTGAAGAACTGCTCGGTCGCGATCTGCGTCACGTTCTCTGCGATGAGCACGGTCACGTTCGGCGCCTCTGCGGCGACCGCGAGGCCCTGCGGCCTGAATGATTCCCAATTAGTGCATTTCGGCAGGTTGAACGTGATGGAAGATTCCAACTGCTCCTGGATTGAGTTCTGGCCTGGCTTGAGCAACGGCGGGAACCTGAGATCGCCGAAATAGCCGTCGAACACGGTCTTGATCACTTCGCCTGTCGTCGCATTGATGATGTAGGGAAACGTCGGGAACGGATACTGCGGCGGCTGCGCATAGAAGCGCGTGTCGATGTTCTGCGCAGGCGGCAGGATGTTGTATCGCACGTTATGCTCATCGAAGAGGATGTGCGTTTGTCCCACTTCTTGGGCGAACACGTCATCCGTGAGCCCGCCCTGGCTCTTGTACAAGACCAAGCCCTGCTTGCCTAAGAGCTCAAGCGCCTTGGTCGCGACGAGATCCAGGCAGGTCTGGATGTAGTCCTTGATCGGCTGCACCGCGACCTGCCTCAATCGCTGCTGCTCTGCCTCGGTCGCGGTGCGGCGCTGCGCACCCTTGCCGCCGAGCCAGATCACCATCCCGATGGCTATCACGAACACGATGCCGGTGATGATCATCAGCGTGAGTTGCGCTTTCTTCATGTGTCGGAAACCGCTCGTGCGGACACCCCTGGCTTAAGCTTGTGGTATGAGTACACGCGGTTTCCGAGCACGCTCAAGAACCACGAGCTCGTGGTTCTTGACGGTTGAGCCGCCGCAGGCGGCGATGCCTGGAAAATGCTTGCGTTTTTCATGGTCTCAGTTTGCCCGTGAGCGCTGGCCAAACCTGCACGATCGGGCTCGCGCCCTGCCCAGGCCGGTGGCGCGCGATCACGTTGAATCCCGTGCCGGTCTGGTTCTCGCAGAATGCCTTGCTATCAGCGAGCTTGATGATGTTCAGGCACGGATTCTGGCCGAGATTGATGTTCGAGTACCGGACGCCGATGTAGTCCATCGGCGGCGGACCGTCCTGGAAGATGCCTTGTTCGAGGAAGCCGAAGACCGCCCGGTTGCCGTTCTGCGCGGCATACACGTGGTTGAACAGGCGCGTCTTGGGGAAGTATGCGAAATTCAGGTTGGGATTGCTCGGATTATGCAGAACGCTCATCACGTACGCGCTCATCGAGGCCAAGGGATCGGTGATCTTCGCCGCGATGTTCGTTCCTGGCGTCGGAAGCGTTCCTGTCGGCAACCAGATGACGCTATTCAATGCAGGGTTATACCAGACCGGCTCATTGCCGCATTTCAGGAACGTTGTGCTCGAACTGCTCACGCTGTTGCAGATGCTCTCCGGCCTTTCCAATGCCTTGAGGAAGGACTGCTGGTGGTTGACCTGAATGTTGAGCGTTGCTCCGACCGCGACCACGTTCGGCGTCTTGAGCACGCAGAGGCTGTTCACGCACGGCACGGGCTTGCCTGAGACGCTGCAGAGCTGGGTCAAGTAATTCTCCACGAGCACGCCCTGCACCAGATACCGATACTGGTTCAAGACACGCTTGTACGTGTCACAGAACAAGGTGAAGTTCGTGGGCGCGTTCGCGTCCGCATACGCGAGCAATTGGATGGCAAGATGCTTGGTGCGCGTGGTCCAGTTGCCATTGTCGCACCGGTAGTCGAGCAGGTATTGCGTGTTATTGACGCATTTCGGCCAGAGCGCAGGATCGGCATTCGTGAACCACTTGTCCACATCGCCATCCAGTCCTGCGCTTCCTTGGACGTGCAACAAGCACTGGCTCGCTTCAGTGCAGAAATGACTCATCGAACGATCCCAGGAGAAGCGCACGGGAACAGGTTGCCAGGTCGCATTTTGCGCGATCACGATAGGGAGAAGCGCGAGTGCACACAGGAACCATACAATCCAACGTGTCTTCATTACACCCTCTCAGATCTTACACACAAATCCTTCGTCAAGGATACGATAATACGAACCCAAGGATTGGCACTTGCTGCCATTCCAGCACTGCGTGTCCTTGCAGCAGCCCGTGGCAGCGATGCCTGGCTGTTCTGCCATGAGCCCGGTCCAGGCGATGCTCTTATTGATCGTGCCCTTGAGTTCGTCAGTGAATTTCCACACACCAGACGCATCACAATACACGTGCGGGAACTGGCCGCCCACGGCGTTCTCGAGGACGTAGCCGCACGTCTCGACGCTGTTATCGATGAGCTTGCTGTCCAGATGCGTATCCTTGATTTGGAGCAAGGGATTGCCTTGCGGGATGTTGCAGCCATAGAACTGGCCGTGATAATTGATCACGCGGTCAGGAACCGCGAAATAGCCTGAATCGATGAATTGCTTGTTCCAACAACCACCGCGGGCTGGTGTTTTCAGCAAACGAACATCAGTATTGCGAAGAACGCACGGCGGGGTATATCCTGCAGGATCTTCTGCAGCAGGCTCACCATTATAGACGTATTTTGTTTCTCCAGCAGGAATATCGACATACACCGGATCAAATGTTTTGCACAATTCAAAGACTCCCTCACTAATTTGGCGCTCAGACTCCACATCCACCAACACGCTGACCGGGCCCTTGAGCCGCACCCAATCACCGCCTTGGTCAAGAACAATCTTCTGATCAATGATTTCCTCGCCAGATGCAGCATCAATGACTGCGTTGATTTCCTCGACTACGGCAAGAGGATCATTGTAGTACTCCTCAACATCATCTGCTTCACTGCAGCAACGTTTCCCTGTGCCGGTGAATCCTGCGGCATCGCAGGATTCCCTATCCTTTACGTCGAGGTCCTTAGTCCAATCGCCATCAGACGCGCAATAATAGATTTCCGGAGCAGGCGGTGCAGTGCAATAGACAGGCGGCAACGGACCGGCAGCATGCGCCGTGATTGTTGCGGGCAACAACGGAGTGTCATACACTGCAACCTCGTCGATACTCCCGCTCCATGCATCAGGACTCTGACTAGGGTAGTCTATCCCCTTACGGTCGCCGATGAACAAGCCCTCGCCCGAGGACGCAATCGAACCGGTCAACGGGAAACCTGCAGCGACGCCATTCAGGTAAAACGTGAGCTGTTGTCCGTTAAAGACCATCGCGACATGCGACCACTGGTTCGCAGGAATTTGCTGTGTTCCTTTCCTGCTCCATAAAGGACCTCCTACGAGCTGGATAGCGCCCTTCAAAATACCATCTTGAATCAGCAACTCGTACGCATTGCCCTTGTTCACAATGATGTGAGTTCCTTGCGTCGTCGTCGGATTCACCCACGCCTCTATCGTCAGCTGTGAAGGATTCAACACCACGGTGTCTGCGACCTCAACACGCGCATTGCCGCCGAACGTGGCAGCATCATTCACCTTGCCGGTTCCAAAGCCGATATTCACAGGATTGCCGGAATTTCCCCAAATCGCATCGTTCAAATTGCCGTCAAGCTTCCAATATCCGACAATCCCCTCAGGACAATCTAAAGAACCACCAGGAGTGACCGCGCCTGTCGCAAGGGTATTGCGGCTCGAGAATGCCCCCTTTGAACCTTGGCATTCATAGACCTGGCTCGAAACGCAATAATATTCGTGTGTCACGCCATCGCTGGTGACGCCCTTGAACTTGTCAAATTGCTGAGCATTCTCCAATTGTTTCGTGGGATGACAATGAGAGAACGTTGCTCCGTCAGAAAGAACAGAACCCCAGTCCGTGCACCGCGTCAAGGGATGAATCTCTCCACGATCAGTGAGCGGCGCCCATTCCCACTTGTCTTCATTGTTCTTTCCGCAAAAAGCATTGATTCCGGTCACGGTCACGAGGACGATCGGCGTGTAGTCTGGTACTGGCGATTCCTCGACCAAAAGTGCTGCCAGTTGGAATGATGTTGCTTCCTTCACATAAATGGTGTTGGCAGTGAGTTCCTGATAGCCACCTAGTGACGATGAGCGCAGGGAACTAATTTTGTTGGTATAATCCCGCTTCACATACAGTGGTTTTCCTGGTGTCGCAGTATACCAATACGTCGGCGTCGTGCGGATGCTGCCAATGTTTTGCGCACTATCACGCTTGACATAGATCGTGTTCACTGTCGTGATGCCGCCAACATACTGACAGCTGGTGTAATCAGTACCGCAACATTTGCCATTATACCAATCGCCACCTGCGTTCTCGCACGCGACGCTCGCACCCTCATCAGCATCACACACCTTGTTCTGGTTGCTGTCGATGCATGCCATCACGTGCTGATCCGCGGCTGTTCCCAACGGCTGCGCAGGGTCATCACCAACCCACACCAGTACTTCAGGATCAGACGTTGTCGCGCGGAACCGGTTTGAGGCCGGCGAGGGGTCAAGATGCTCATTCACCGCGCCAAAACTCTTGGCGCCATCATCCTTCAGCAATCCCCTTGAGATGAACGCAGGAGGATCGAGCACCACGTTCAGATATGCGTACCCCGGACTTTGGCTTCCTATGTACCCCCCATACCTGAAGGTGTCTGCAATCGTATCGCCTAATGCGAATGTGAAGTCAAAAGTGCCGCAACCGTACACCCCACCATAGTAGCCTGTCGAGAAAACATCAGTTCCCTGGCTGCTCAAGACATACCCAATGCTATCACTCCCGCAATTATGGTGATGGAAAAAATGAACTTGTACTTCGACCCGGTCAAAGATCACCAGTTTTCCCTGGCCAAAATCCACAGTACCGCTTGGGCAACACCCCCCTCCTGACGTCTGATACATCTCCTCAAGCTTGATCGTCACTGCGCGCGCGACAACCATCGGGCTCAGTACGATAAGCAGAATGAATAGTGTGAGTGGTATACGCATACAGTTGCCTCTTTTTAAATGAGTATGGCATCTATGGTTTAAAAAGCTTATCGAAAAGAGTATACCGAAAAATAAATATAGGGTCACGTACTTCATGAGCATATGAAAAAAGGTGTGCGGGTGGCTCTTCTCGCCACAGTGTTTCTTTTCATCGCGGCAGGCGCATGGTACTTCTGGTATCTTGCGCCCCCACTTATTCCTGAAGAAACGCAGGATTTGATGGTTGCCTTTTGTGAAGCGCAAAGCAAGGACTATGGTGCGTACACCCGAGCTGTGCTTGCCAATGATTCGATTCTTTGCGAGCAAGCTCGCACATTCAAGCGAGTATGCATAGCAAAGGTTAAACGAGACAGCACTGTTTGTGACAATGCAGATCTGCATCTGCAAAACACCTGCCGCGCTTTAGCAGCCAATGATCCCTCCTTATGCAAAGACGATTCCTTATGCGCTGCGTTACTCGGAGACATACAGAAATGCAGCACAGCAGGATTCACACGATTTGCATGCGAAGCAGCAATACGCGGAGATCAAGCTTACTTCACGTCAGGACGAGCGCGAGAGGATTGCATCGATTCTGTCAAGTATGAAGAAATCGGTGAAAGCGAGAACAGGCGTGCGTGCAAAAGCTTGCGGAATCCTGTGCTGAGAGAAGAATGCATCGCGAGCCTGACCAGTTAAACTCCCATCAACGCTTTCTTGGCTTCCACAGGATGCATTCCTAGTGTGATGAAGAATGACTGCATGTCGTGCGGCGCGCGCATCTTCCACGGATCGTGGGCAAAACTGCCGATGAGCATCGTAGTCTTGTACTTCCTACACAAGCGGATGTTCTGCATCATCCTGCCGAGCACTTGCGCGCGCTTGCTTCCGAACGTTGCAAGGATGTCTGCAAAGCTGAAGCCGATCGCGACTTTGTTCTTGTGCGCGAGCTCGCACATCACGTGATTGAGCCCTGCGCCGCGCTGGTGCGCATAATCCTTGGGCTGCGTGCTCTCGGCACCGAACAAGACGTCAGCCGAGCCGCGCTCGAGCACAGGACGGTCTTGGTCAGAGCACTGCACAAATGTCAAGATGCCTTTCTCGCGGAGCTGGTATGCCTTGCGCGGCTCTGCGAGCACGGCAGTCTTGACGCGCAGTCCTGCCGGTGGTTTGGGTGCGGCGTCCGCTGCCTGCTTGGACGCATACACGAGGACGAGCCCAGTGTAGCCCAACTGCTGAGCCATCACGAAGAACTCGTGCTCGTTCTTTTCCGGAAAAACAATGTCAAGCATACGCATTTTTATCGAGCATAGTTATATAAACGTTCGTATTTAAGCACTTTGTATGAAAGAACGCGTCCAAAAAATCCTCGCGCGCGCAGGCATCGCGTCCCGCAGGAAGTGCGAGGAGCTCATCGCCGCAGGAAAGGTCACGGTCAACGGCAAGGTCATCAAGCTCGGCGACCAGGCAGACGCGACCGATGACATCCGCGTGAACGGCGAACGCATCAGGATCGAGACGATGAAATATTACGCGCTCAATAAGCCGCGCGGCGTCGTGAGCACGGTCGACGATCCTGAAGGCAGACGGACCGTGATGCAGTTCGTGCCCAAAGAGGTCCGCGTGTTCCCGGTCGGCCGGCTGGATATCGATGCCGAAGGGCTCATCCTCCTGACCAATGACGGCGAGCTCGCGAACCGCCTGATGCATCCGCGCTATGAGACCATCAAGGTCTACCAGGTCACGCTCAACCGCGAGATCGACGCCAAGGATGCCCAGCGCTTGCGCCGCGGCGTGCGCGTCTGGGGACGCACGGTCGTGCCTGACAAACTGCTCGTGCACACGCCGCTGCACATCGAGATCGCGCTGCACGAAGGGATGAAGCACGTCGTCAAATTGTTCTTCAAGAACATCGGCTATCGCGTGGTCAGGTTGAAACGGACACAGATCGCGAACATCGCGCTCAAGGACCTGCCTTCAGGCGCTTGCCGGGAGTTCACCCGAACCGAGCTTTTTGGGCTGCGCAGGATGCACTAGATTCAAGAGCTTGCACGCCCTGCACAAGCTGTCGCTCGCGGGCTCATCACACTGCACGCAATACGTAGGCTTTTCTGACGTATACTGTTTCTGCAGCTGGTCGCGCTGCCTGAGAAACATCGTGACGATATTCTCCTTGATGCCTTGTTTGTGCTGTTCATATTCATTCAAGAAATCGCGCACTGCGTTCCGGAAGCCCTCAGCCGAGCACGGGCACTTGCCATACTTGACCGGAAACTGCATCAGTTTCGAATACCGCACGACCTCATCCTCGCGAATGAAATAGAGCGGCTTGACCCGCGGCACAAAGCGCGCATCGCTCATTTGCGCGATCTTCGGGCCGAGACGCGCGTTCAGCTCGGGGCGGTTCTTCATCAGGTTCATCACGACGACCTGCGCCTCATCATCGAGGTTGTGGCCGAGCACGAGCTTCGTCGCCTTGAGCTCGCGCGCCTTGCGGTTCAAGAGGTAACGCCTGAGCACGCCGCACACCGTGCACGACTTGTAGTTGTGGCCGCGCTCCTTCAGGTAATCGCGGATGTAACAGAGCGACGCGCCAAAGACCTTCCTGAACGGAATCTCGTGCAAGGGCACGCTGAGTTTCTGGCAGACCGCGCGGATGTTCTCGAGGTTCTGCTGCGTATAACACCCGATGTGCGCGTCCACGGTCACGGCTTCGACCGCATGGCCGAATTTCTGCAAGAGATGCAGCACCATCGTGCTATCTTTGCCACCGCTCACGGCGACAAGAATTTTGTCTTGGGAAGAAAGAAGGTTGTACTGCTCGATCGTATGCTTGACACGTTGCTCGATCTGATCGACAAACCGCTCATCGTCTTCGGTCCAGACGACTTCTTCTGGCTCAGTTGGAGTCAAGCAAATGTCGACAACTCTCGAAGAGTTGTCGAGCATGCTCGGAAATCGCTCTGGTGCGATTTCCGACATGCGCAACGGTTGATCATCCATGGCACGGATACGACGATGGGCACTTAAAAACTTATCGTGCGAAACCTTTTTAAATACCCCTCTTGCTGTCAGCAGTATGGTCGAAGGCAAACGCCGTTCCCGCACGCTGCGACGTGTCCACGTCCGCACGCCAGGCGGAAACACGGTCATCCATTACAAGGCACGCAAGCCGAGCAGGCCGCACTGCTCAAGCTGCGGCACGGTGCTCCACGGCAGCAAGGCGATCCTGTCTCGCGCATTGCGCTCGATGCCCAAGACCCAGAAGCGGCCTGAGCGGCCGTATGGCGGCGTGCTGTGTTCTGCATGCATGCGCCGCACCATCATCGAACAAGCTCGCAGATGAGTTGCTCTCGGGCAGAGCGGTGACGCCTGCCGGAGCGTAGCGACGGCATCTCGCCAATGAAGTTGGCGATGAACTTGAGGACGCGGCGTCCTCAAGTGACCAGCCGATGAGCATCGGCGAAATCGGCGCTGCGCCCATCACGGAGAGCGGAGGAAAAAAATGATTGACATCGGAAGGATTTGTGTGAAAATCGCAGGACGCGATGCCGGCAAGAAATGCGTCGTCATCGACATCCTTGACGAGAACTTTGTGATGATCGACGGCGAGACACGACGCCGTAAATGTAACATTCTCCACCTCGAGCCCTTGGACAAGACCATCGACATCAAGAAGGGCGCGAGCCACGCAGAGGTCACCAAGGCTTTCGAGGCATTGGGCTATGGCGTCCACGCGCCCAAGACCAAGCAGAAGGCAGCAGCCAGGCCGCGCACGGCACGCAAGAGCAAGCTCGCCGCGAAAGCACCAGCAGCGCCGGCAAAGAAACCGGCTGCAAAAGAAGCAAAACCAGCCGTGAAGAAACCTGTCGCGAAGAAAACTACGCCTTCAAATGCGTGAATAACTCAGTCAGGTTGAGCTCGAGCGCTGCCACCGGCATCTCCAAACCCAGGTTCGTGAGGACTTGCGGGTGGACTTCACCGAGCACGCCGATGCTATGACCATCGATCTTGAGCTGCGCGACACGGCCAGGAACAAACGTGCCGTGCTCAGTCTCCTCGATCGTATAATTCATCCCAAGCGTGCGCAGCACGTACTCGAGGACCTGCCGGATCTCGGTGTAGTCTGCCTTGGGATGCGCTGACAGGATGCACGCGTTCGTGCGCTCCTCCACCTGCGTCGGCGTCTTGGCATTCGGCGAGAACACTGTTCCCATCGAGAAGAACTTCTGCGGGTATTCCCGCATCTTGTTGACCTTGAGCACGTCCATCATCGACGGCAAGAGCCAGGCACGCAAGGCATTGTAGTCCACGGTCAACGCGTTCGCGAGCTCGATGACCTCAGCCTTGTGCTGCATCAATTTCGTCTGCGCAGGAACATTGGACACGTGATACGTGTGCGCCTCGAGCATTCCCATGCCGACTAGGACATTCGCGATCTGGTTCTGGAACGCGGTAAATGAGTCTTCTGCGGCAATAGTCGCCACCTGCGGCAGCTCAGGCTTCAACTCATCATACCCATAGGCGATCGCGATGTCTTCTGCGAGATCGACTGTGTGCATGATGTCTGCGCGATACGCAGGAATCAGGACCTGCTTGTTCTGGTAGCCGAAGCCCATCTGCTCAAGCAAGCGTTTCGCCTCACCCTCCTTGAGCTCGAGCCCGAGCAGCGCATTGATCGCGTCGAGGTCGAGCCTCATCTTTCTCGGCGCGAGATCAGGGGTCGTGATCTTCTTCGCGTATTTCACGTCCACGGCAATGAGCTTGCCGCCCATATCTGCAAACATCGTCACGATGATGTTCAGCAGGATCCTGAGCGTGTGCAAATCAAATCCTGAGCACTCGATGAAGACGTCCTTGGTCGTGACCTCGACCTTGCCAGTGAGCTGCGAGTTCACGATCGGCGGCACGCTCAAGACCTGGCCGCGCGCGTCAAGGAAGACCGGGAACCGCGATTGGCCCTCAAGCAAGTGCGCAAATGCCCTGCCGGTCGGATGCTGGGTGAGCAGTTGCGCGGCATTCATCGCGCGCGTGCCTTCCAGCGGGACAAAGACGATATCCTGCGGCTTTTTCGCAGTAAACGTGACCGGGAACGCGATCTTGTCAAGCGGATAGATGCCGAGGGCGGCTTTCTTGCGATTCCTACAGTAGGTGACGTGCAGTTTCTCCTGCACTTGGATGATCTCGCGGATCTTCTCGTCATCGAGCCTGAGTCCCTTGACGACCGCGCAGACCGTGAACGGCCGCACGCCGCGCACGCTCCTGTCCACGAGCACCTGATATTTCTCCCGAGCGACCTTGTATTGCCGCAAGCCGGTCTTCAGTCCGAGGAACGAACTCAACGACCGCGCAAGCCCTTGCTGGCTAAGCCAATCAGGCCGGTTCGGCGCGATGTCTACCTGGAGTTCGTTCTCGAGCACGGCGTCCACCGGAGCGCCCATCATCGACAAGCGGTCATCGATGTCCTTGTCGCTGAGCTTCTTGCCGATCAGCCGCAGGAATTCCTTCTTGTTGATCGTGATCGCAGACATTCAGTTCACCCAGAGCTTTGCTTCGCGTAATTGCTGCAGGTCATTCTTGTAGACATCTCTCAGATCAGTGATCTTGTACTGGTCGGTGATGATGCGTTCCATCCCCAGGCCCCACGCGAGCACAGGCACGGCCTTGCCGAACAAGGGCTGCACGACCTCCGGGCGGAAGATGCCTGCGCCGCCGAGCTCGACCCATTCGTTCTTCACCGGGTGCAAGACGTCGACTTCCATCGACGGCTCGGTGTAGGGGAAGTGCGATGGCCGCAGCCTCACGTCCTTGAAACCCATCTTCAGGAAGAATTCCCGCACATATGCCTGCAAGTTCCGCAGGTTCGCGTTCGGGTCGACCACGATCCCTTCGACCTGGTAGAACTCGAACAAGTGCTTCCAGTCCAAGGTCTCGTTCCGGAAGACCTTCTGCACGCTGAAGAACTTCGCAGGCAGGTCATTTTCGCGCAGGCGCGCGATTGCCTGCGCGCTCAGCACGGTATTGTGCGTGCGCAGCAAGAGTTCCCTTGCTTTTTCCTCAGACCACGGCTGCTGCCAGCCAGTACTGCCAGTGGTGCCGCCGTACTCGTGCACTGCTTTGACCTTGGGCACGAGGTCCTTGGGCAAGAGCGCCTTGTTCGGATGCTTCAGGAAGAATGTGTCCTGCATTTCGCGCGCGGGATGATCCTGCGGGATATAGAGCGCGTCCATGTTCCAGAATGCCGGCTGCACGATCGTGCCCGTCATCTCCTGGAATCCCATCGTGAGCCAGATACGCTTGATGTGATTGATGGCATCGCTGACAAAATGCCTGCGGCCGCCAGTGATTTTCGGCACGTGCACGGCCACATCATACCGACGGATGGGTTTCTTCTTCCATTCACCTGAAAGGATGATCTGCGGGGTGAGCGCATCGATGACCTTCTCGTCCCGCACGCCAAGCTCGAGCAATTGCTTGCCCAACGGCAGTAGCGTGATGGTGCGCGACTTCTGCTGGTCGACACGCACGATCGCCCTGCGCGCACGCAATGCATCCAGTGCTGCCTTTTCCTCAGGCGCGAGGCCGGACACGAGCACAGGAAAATCCTTGCGCAAGAACCGCTCTTCCAAGAATTCTTTGCCGAGCGCGGTCTTGCCTTGGTCAGTGAGCTTGACCTTGAGCCCCTTGTCCTTGGACAAATGGATGAGCGCTTTCTTCCTGAGCAGGCCGAGGCAGATGTTGAGCTCGTCACGCGAGAGCTTTGCTTTCTCCGCGACCTTGTCCACAGATAATTCCTTATCGCCGAGCGATCGTAAGAACCTGCGCTCAGGCAGACCGGTCTTCTGATAGAGCTCGCCGTTCTTATCCAGCGCGACGACATCAGCGGATGTGGTATCCACGCGCACGAGCTTCTTGTTCTCGAGCCATTGCAACGCCCGGACCACTTCGACTTCCTTGAGGCTGCTGGCTGCGCAGATCGCGGGCAAGGACTGCTGCCGGTCGAGCACCGGCAGTACCTTGCGTTCCAGCGGGTGCAAGCTTTGGACGAGCTTGTCGAGGTTCATCATAAGTCCATGACGTCAAGGAAAAAAAGAGAACACGCCTACTTCGCAGGCTTCATCCCTTTCCAGGCAGTGTCGAAGAGGCTCTCCAGCGCACTGGCAAAGAAGGGCGTGTTGACCCAAATGCCCACGTCATACGTGGGATGGACTTCCTTGTCGTCCAGGATCATGAACACGAGGTCTTTGCCGTCGACGATGCAGAACCGCGCTTTCGAGTCAGTGTGCTTGACCTCAGCGACCTCTGAGACATCCTTGAGGGAGTCCTTGGTCTCCTTGGTCATCGGTGCCGCGATGCGCACCTTGACACCCTTCTTCCTGAGCTTCTCGAACACCGGCTTGAGGCCTTCGACCTTGCGGAGGAATCCCTGCGAGGTCGTCATGATGGTCACGCTCTTCTCGGCGTTCCGGATCATCAGCTCGAGGTGCGAGTACAGGTTGTGCCTGCCGCGTAGCGAGCCTGAGAGGTCTGCGGGCTCCACCAGCTCGACGCCTTGCGTGTGCAGCAGGTTGAGCTCGCCGAGCACGTCGGTGGACTTGAGTTGTTCAAGACGCTTGACGCGCTCGTCAGCCTCTTCCTTCATGTTCTTCTTGACGCGCTCAAGCACTTCCGCAGGAGCAACCGCGATGTATTTGATGGGCTTGCCGAGCTTCATCACGACAAAACCCTTGCGTTCAAGGCTTTCGAGAACGTCATATGAACGCGAGCGCGGAACATTCGCGATGTCCGAGAGCTCGCCTGCGGTGGCGACACCGCGTGAGAGCAACGCCGTCCAGATCTTCACTTCATACAGATTCAGAGCGAAGTAACGACGGAGCTTGCTCAAAAATTCTTCCTTGACAATCATCACGTACCACTCCCCTTTTGTTGTACTTGGCCTGGGGTAAATCAGAGGCGGTATTAAAACGTTTCGTTTTTAACCACCGCGCAAGGGGGATATTTACTCCCAAGTACTCAATTTGGATTACTTCTATATAAGAATTGTTGTGACCGAGAATAATCTAGAAGAGCTTGTAGCGCAGCAGTGCACCGATGCCGCCCAGGCCCTGCAGTTTCTTGCCACCCTCGTGCTCGGTGGAGATGATCCAGACCTTGCCTTTGGCACGGTCAACAGACTTCATCAAACGATCAAGTTCCTGGAACCGATTCTCCGCGCGCGCCTGCTGGATGAGCTTGTCGGTCACGAGGAGCTGCTCGACTGCTCCGGCATCTGCGGCGTGCGCAGTCTCTTTCGCCCCATACGCTGCAGGCCCTTTCTTCGCGATCGCGAGGAAAAGCTCTTCGACGATGGTCATCTCCTTGCTGATGCGTTCCTGGTGGAGCGCTTCCTGGGTCTCCTTGCGCTTGAGCACTTCTGCGATGGACGGCTCATCGACTCCTGAGCACGTCGCCTGGATGATCTTCTTCTTGAGCTCAGGATTCTTCAGGACCTTGTACAAGTCCTCGCGCCAGAATGCCGGGCTCGCGAGGATGATCCTGTCGAGCGCAAAACGCTTGTCGTATTCTTCGAGCTGAGCGATGATGTTTTCGTAGAACGTCTCCTTGATTTTCTCATCGACCGCTTTCTTCGCGACCTTGCCCTTGAGCGTGGTCAGCACGTCGTATCCGTCGCGTGTGAGTTTGGCGAACAAAGCCTCCTCGCGATCAAAGACGCAGACGATGATCTTCGGCGGCTTGACCGTGGTCGCTTCCTTGAGATAATCCAATTGGTACTTCAGCCATTCAGGCTTGATGATGGTGATCATCACACCTTGTTCGACAGAGAATGTGTGATAGCTGCCGTGCGGCACGTCCTCAGGACCCTCAACGACCTTGCCGGACACGCGCAACTCGTTCGGATTGTATTCCACTTTTTCCACGGTGATCGCCATGAAGACGAGCTTGCGCTCGGCGCTCGCCGCCTCAGTCACCTTCATCTTGCGCAAGGTCTTGCCGCTCAGCGTATCACCAGGATCGATGATGTTGTTCAGGTACCAGAGGTCATCAGGATTCTCGACCTTGACCTTGAGCTCTCCCTGCTTGTGCTTGAATCCGAGCTGCTTCATGCAACAGGAGAACGCGGAACGGTTTAATAATCTTCACGGCGTGCGATGCCATAGCCATACATCGGATACGGCGAGCGTCGGTAATCATATGGCTCGTAGTACGGCGGCCTGCGTGTGGTATACTGTAGGTTGAAACGCGCGAAATCATCCGGGACGCTGTAGAAATCATTGTAGCGGTAACGGCCGATCTTCTGGACCTCGTAGAGATCATCGAAATGCGTGAAATCAACGACACGGCGGTTGTCATACGGGTCTTCGCTGGCCTTGCTGTTGTAATCGCGCAGCGTGTAGCAATTCCAGTCGTCGTAGTCATCGATGTCATCACGGTCGAGACTGTCGTATTGATCCTCGTCGATGATCCTGAGCTGGTCTTCGCGACGCAAACGTTTCAAGTCATCGCGCGTCGCAGTATTGGCAGTGAGCGACTCGTACGAGTCATACCCGTCAGCGCGCGCGAAACGGTTATGGTCGTCCAACGAGATGCACGCGTAGTCATCGAAATCGCCCACCGTGTCAGGATCGACGCCGTCGAACGGATGATACAACGCATAGTTCACGTTGTTGCGGTAATCGACTTCGTCAGCATAATAGAACACTTTCGCTGCGACAAGTTCTGTCGCGAGCAACGCGATGAGGAGAAGAACAGCGGTTTTCTTCATGGTTCAGTACCCGTAGGGCAGATAACGTGATGCATACGCGCCCACACGCGAGTACCGAGGATTGTAATACGGACTGGTGAAGCTCATCTCATAATAATCGTGATACGGCCGATAGTCGCGGCCATAATTCATGCCCACGTCAACGTACGGGTATTCATAGTCGATGAAATCGCGGGCATACCTGCCGTAGTTCCCGTAGTTCCGCTCGTTCTCGTATTCAGACGTGCGCGAGAACGAGAAGTCGCGCGAGCGGCCATAATCATAACGGTCAGTGTTGTGGTAATAGCGGCTGCCGCCATAGTCGCTCCACGAGGATTCATGCTCAGACTCGTGCATGCTCACCTGTTCGCTCGTGCGCGAGCGGGTGTATTCGTGGCCGTAATCACCATACGGAACAGCGTGATAGGCTGCAGCGTTGAATGCCGCAAGCACCATCAGGATCGCAAGTGCACTGAGACGAATTGCTTTCATTTGTAAACCCCTATTATAACTACCAAGTAGTGAATCCTATTTAAAAAGGTTGTGATTTTTGCTGACAATACATTTATATATACTCTGATGCACGATGAACAAAAAGGTGATAGCGTGAACAAGCGCGCACAAGCAGGGACACTCATCGGCATCATCGCATTGCTCTTGATCTTCTATATCCTGTTCCTCCCGCCTGAAGAACGCAAGGCGTTGCTCGCGGAAGAACGGGAGCCAGGAGCTCCCGGCGTGCCAGGCGTAGGCGAGCTATTGTTCCGTTCTGCACCCGGGCGATTGACCTTTGTCGGCCAAGACCACTTCGACCACCTCATTTCGAACCTGTACTTGAGCGAGGAACGACAGGCAAAAGTCCTCGCCGAAGCGAATCCGTTCATCATCAAGAAAGGCTGGTTCCGCAAGGACTTCAAGAACGTCAGCTTCATCCTCACTGACCTCGAGACCGTGGATAACGTGATGCTCAGCTTCCAAGCGCCTGCCCGCCGAGGAAGGCTGAAAGTCATCTTCAACGGCGTGCCGGTCTTCGAAGACGATGTCACGGCGCAGAATCCCCCTCCCCTCATCATCCCGCGGAGCCTGCTCAAGGTCAGCAACATGATCGAATTCCAGGTCTGGGGCTTCGGCCTCATCTTCTCGCGCGAATACCAGATCGACGACCTCAAGGTCATCGGCGAGATCACGGACGTGCAGAAGCAGGCAGCGGCGAATTCCTTCAGCGTGCCTGAAGTCGAGTACGAGAACATCGAAGCAGGCTATCTCGGCTATTACCCGATCTGCGACAAGAACGACGTCGGCGTCCTGGCCATCACGCTCAACGATAAGGTCATCTCCTCGGCAGTGCCGGTCTGCGAGAGCCCAGCACGCCAAGACCTTTTCAAGGAAGACTTGCGGGCAGGCAAGAACACGCTCGGCTTCAAACTCACGTCAGGAAACGCGCGCCTGGAGCAAGTCATCGTCAAGACCTTTGTGAAGCCGACCAAGGGATTCTCTGATTTCTTCTTCATCGAGCCTGACGTCTTCACCGCGATCGCGACAGGAAAGGCTCACGCGGTCATGCAGATCGAATTCGTTGATGACGGCAGGCTGAAGGAAGCGCGCACCAATGTCAACGGACGCCTGGACGTGCTCTCGCAACGCGAGCCGACATTCATCCGCGACATCTCTGCAGTAGTCAGGGATGGCAACAACTTCATCAGCCTCGACCCCTTGACCGACCTGAACGTCATGAACCTGGAAGTCCGGGTGGAGTGACCATGGCCGATGCGAGCGGCGAACCCAACCCGCGCACTGTCTTCTTGTTCGCGATCCTGCTGATCGTCGTGCACGTCGCAGACTTCCTGTTCTTCAGGCGCAGCGGCGTCCAGACCTTTGCCGGCCTCCTGACGACACTACTGTTCTATACCGTGCTCGCGTTCATGGCGCAAGGCGTGCTCAAGGACCGCACGATGGAACCGTTCGCGTGGTTCTTCGGCATGTGGGCGATGCCTATCGCGGTCGGATTCCTCATCAAGTCAGTGGGCGCGACCTCTGCGCTCGGCCGCATGGTCAGCATCCTCGTCATCTTCTTCCCGCTCTTCATCTTCTACTTCATGCGTCGCGGCCAGCTGAGCGGACTCCTCATCGCGTATCTCCTCATCTGGATCTTCGGCTACGGCTTCACGCACGCAGAAGCAGTCCAGCAATTCGCAGGCGAACGCGGCTTTGAAATCCCGTACAATCCCACGTTCACGTATCAGTATCTGCTTGAGTGGACTTGGGACCAGCTCAAGTATCTCGCAGGACTGCCCGTCAAGGCAATCACTGCCCTGAAAGAAGAGGCAGAACGCTCCATCGCAATGGCCAAAGGAGATTATTATACGGGCAGCGTTGATGCTGCGGCGCAGAAACGCCTTGGCGTGTATTTGGACAATTTCCGCACCACAGAACCCACATTCTATGAGGACATGCCGGTCACGGCATTCGTGACGATGAAAGCAGAGACCTTGGACCAGCCGTTGGACATCACGATCACGTGCACTGCTGATGATAACATTACTGCAAGCAGGATTTTGCCCAAGGGCCTGTTCAATGTCATCTCCACAGACCAGTATGACATCGACTGCATCTGGAACAAAGGCGTGCTCGCAAAAGGACCGCACACCCTTGCGCTGCGTTCAGAATTCAAGTTCAGCACGCGCGCGTACCTCAAGACGTATATGATGGACCGCGACCGCTTGCGCGAATACCGACGGCAGAACGTCGACCCGCTCGCAGATGTGCCGGACAAGAACCCGACGCCCATCTACACCTCAGGACCCGTGCGCATCGGCATGGGCCTCGGCCAACAACCCATCGCGCTCGGCGAGGCAAACGAAGTCCTGCCGCCCTGGGGCATCACGATCGAAAACGCCTGGGAAGGCAAGATACTCGATATCACTGGCGTCTATCTCATCATTCCTAAGGGCATCGAGATCAAGGCGGACGACACAGAAACCCTCATCGTCACGAGCGCGTGCACGTCCTTGCCTGCAGAAGAGCAAGCAGGCTGCGATGACAGCCTCGTCAATGTCTATGAATTCACCGTCGGTGAGCTCAGCAAGGATATCTACAAGAATCTCACGACAAAGAATTTCCGCGCGTATCTCACGCTCAAGAATCCGCGCACGGTCTTGGGCAACGCGCCCATCGCCGTGCAGAACTTCAAGGTGAGCGTGCAATATCGCTATATGCTCGAACGAACGGTGAGCGCGAGCGTGCGCGAGGTGCAGCAATGAGGAAAGCGCTTGTGCTGCTTGCCGTGCTCGTGGTTCTTTCCAGCTGCCAGATGATCCCGTTCCAGCGCAAGGACACGCTGCAGGTGCCGAATGTGAACATCGGCACGCAGGGAGTCGAGGTCTCGCTTGCGCCGAACAATCCGCCGTCTGAAATCTATGAGGAAAGCGCGTTCACGATGCTCGTCACGCTCTCCAACCTCGGCACGAATGATGTCGAGCAAGGCGTGTTCACGGTCGGCTATGAACCGCAGTACGTGTACCTGCCTCGGCAGCAAGCGCAAGGCCGCTATCGGCTCCGCGGAGAGGCCGCATTCTCGCCCATCGGAGAAGAACGCCAATTCCCCTTTGTCTTCAACACCAAGCCCCTCGGCGCCCAGCTCGAGCGCTATGCGACCACGCTCACGTTCAACAACTGTTACCCTTATCAGACCAGGGCGCCGCTGAACGTCTGCATCGACACTGACCTCACCGGCAAGAAAGGGAAAGTATGCACGCCTACCGTGCAGTCATCGCCGCAAGGCCAAGGAGCGCCGGTGATCATCTCGAGCATCGAGCCAAGGATGCTGCCGCACGAAGACCCCTTGCGCATCAGACCAGAATTCGTCCTGACCATCAACAATGCCGGTTCAGGAGAAGTCACTGCGAGCTCAGTCTATCAACGGGCATGCTCAGGCCAGCCGCTCGGCGACGATGGATGGAATATCCTCGAGGTCAATGCGCTGCTCTCGGACACCGTGCTCGCGTGCACGCCCAACCCAGTCAAGCTCAAACAGACAGGCACGCGCGTGGTCTGCACCCTGCCCGAAGGCATCGACACCCGGCTCGGAACCTACACTGCGCCGCTCACCATCACGGTCGATTACGGTTATTTGACAAGCGTCACCACGCAGGTGGCTATCGTGAAGAAGTCTGTCTGATGAAAATGCAAGCATGTCGACAATGGAATTGTCGAGCATCATCGGCAATCAGCGGATTGCCGAGATTTTCAGCATCGTCGCCAAACCGTGGTTTGGCGAGATGAGAAACATTTATATAAGCGAAAACCGAGCGAGAACCTATGAGAAACGCAGTCCTGGTCACGTGCATCATCTTGCTGCTCGTGCTCGCAGGCTGCCGCGGTGGATTCCCAGGCAGGGCGCAGACCAAGGAACAGGCCTTCACCGAGGAATTCCGCAGGGGAACCCAAGGCCTCACGATGCGATTCAGCCAAAACCTTCCACCTGCTCGATTGTTCTCAGGCGAAGAGCTCGCTGCCGTGCTTGAACTCGAGAACCGCGGCACGTACACTATCGGCGGGCCAGGAGACCGCATCTACCTCACAGGCTTCGACCCGAGCATCATCGCAGGAATCTCGCCTGCCGGCGAACAGATCCCCCTCCTTGAAGGCAGGACACAGTTCATCAGCCAAGGCGGCTTTGACACGGTCTCCTTCCGCGCACAGACACGCTTCCTCGAAGACCGCTATCCTGTCCGGTTGCTCGCGACCGCGTGCTACGGGTATGAGACTGTGGCCACGGCAAACGTCTGCATCGATCCTGACCCGTACTCGCCCACTATCCGCCAGAAAGTGTGCACAACGCAGAACGTGCCGCTCGGCAGCGGACAAGGAGCGCCCATCGCCGTGACGCTCGTGGAAAGCGATGCGAGCCCAGGCAAGACCCGCTTCAAGATCCACTTCCAGAACGTTGGCGGCGGCGAAGTCTTCCGCTTCGGTGGACTGATGCTCAACAAGTGCGGGCCCTCAGGAGGATTGGGCTTTGACGAGATCGATTATGTGGAGCTCACGGACGTCATCGTGAGCGGCACCTCGATCCGCGGCAGCTGCAGGCCATTGGACCGCGGCCACATCCGCTTGACAAACGGCCAAGGACTCGCCTACTGCGAATTCGACCGGCCGCGCGGCGAAGCGGCATACGTATCCCCCTTGACCATCGTCCTCCGCTATGGATATCGCCAAGCGCTGATTCAGAATGTGGAAATCCTGCCGAACGTCTGATAGAAAGGTTTATATAACAATTATTCTCGGTAAAAGCGTATGCGTCATGTTGCATTCATCCTCATTGTTCTTGTCCTGCTCGCGGGATGCGCAGGCGGTGCAAAGAAAGGGGAAAAGATCGACCTCACTGCGCCCTTTGTCGGCGGCACTGTGGGCATTGTCGCTGATTTCGTTGACTTGCGACCGCAGGTCTTTGATGGCGGCCGCGACCCGTTCGACGTCATCGTCAAGCTTGAGAACAAGGGCGAGACGAATGTGGCGCCAAACCGCGCGCGTGTCAAGCTTTCCGGCATCAATCCCGCAGAGTTCGGCAAACTCGAAGAAGACTTGAGCAAGAGCCCTGATGACGAGGTCATCGCGATGCGCAAGGACCCGCAAGGAGCGATCTTGCCGAGCACGCCGGTCTTTGTCGAATTCACCGGCCTGAACCACTTCTCGCCTATCAGCGGCGCACAGGCGGCATTCCCGCTCCGCGCAGACATCTGTTACACCTATTCCACTGACGCGGTGAGCAAGCTTTGCGTCCGATCGAACATCCTTGCGCCTGAACCAGAAGGCATCTGCGAGATCAACGAGGACAAACCCATTTTCAACTCAGGAGCACCCGTGCAGGTCGGAGCCGTCAAGGAGACTGCCGGCGCAAAGGACAAGATCAGGTTCAGCTTTGATATCGGCAATGAGGGAACCGGCCAGATCTTTGAACGCGGCTCGACGTGCGACCGCAGCGCGCGCAGCAAGGAGAACCGCGTCTTCGTGACCGTCGACTCGGGAATGCCTGGATTGCAATGCACCGGCCTGACGACCTCAGGAACCAAGGCAGAAGGATTCACCACGCTCTTCGAAGGCAAGAAGATCGTCACGTGCACGCAGACCGTGACCTCACGCACTGACTTCGAGCAGCTCATCGACATCGAAGTCGCCTATGATTACGAGGAATTCAAGCAAACCCAGATCACGGTCAAGAGCTCAGGAGAAAGCCCAGAGACGAGCTGAAATCATTTCTTTATTGCCGACACGTGCGCGAGAAGGGCCTCGAGCTGGATGAAATCATCTGAACCTTCCACGAGCCTGAACTCGATCTCACCGCATTTGTCGATCAACGCGACCTTTGCACGATTGTCGATCGGCAAGTTCCAGACTTCCTTCTGCACTTGCTTGACCACATCAAGGCCAGAAAGGCCATACTTGAGCATGGTATCAAGCAATGCATCGCGCGCCTTGACGAACTCGCCGGTCAACGCGATCTGGAGCAATTGCTCGATCTCCTTGGGCTGCGCCATGCTCGCCAAGCTGAAGACCAATTCAGGCGTGAGCGTGTCCTGCATCGCAGCACAGCTCTGCAGGATGTTCTCCAGCCGGCGGCAATCGCCCTCAGAAATCGCATATAACGCCGTCTTCGCCTCAGGCGTAAGCTTCATACCTTCCTGCTTCGCGATCTGATCGATGATTCCGAAGACTTCCTGTTCAGGCAATGGCTTGAAGCGGAAGACCGCGCAGCGCGACTGGATCGGGTCGATGATCTTGCTCGAATAATTCGCTGCGAGGATGAACCGGCACGTGCTCGTGTAATTCTCCATCGTCCGGCGCAATGCCTGCTGGGCTTCCCGGGTCAAGGCATCGCATTCATCCAGGAAGATGATCTTGAACGGCACTGCTCCGATGGCCTTGGTGCGTGCGAAGTCCTTCACCTTGACGCGCACGACATCGATGCCGCGTTCATCAGACGAGTTCAGCTCGAGAAAATTCTGGCGCCAGTGCTCGCCGAACAATTCCCGCGCGATCACCAATGCCAGCGTGCTCTTGCCCACGCCTGGCGGGCCGGCGAAGAGCAGGTGCGGCAGGTTCTTCTGCTGCACGAAGGATTTGACCTTGCTCACGATCGCGTCCTGGCCGCGCACCCCTGAGAACGTCTTTGGGCGATATTTCTCTGTCCAGATGATCGAACCCTCGTCCACCATGACCCCCGTGAATATGACACGGGATTAGCCGAACTGTTGCGCTGCCTGCCCTGCAGACCAGCACGCAGATCGACGCGACCCGTGGGTTGAGCAAACACAGAACCTGTTTAAAAAGATGTCGGCAATTTCGTGATTGCCGAGACTCGACCAATGCTTTGCATTGTCAAGTTCGTCGCCAGCTCCGCTGGCGAGACATGCTCGCCAACCCTGTTGGCGACATATGTGAGAATTATACGATATCTTCTTCAGAAACGACGAGGAAGTCACCCATCGCGATGACCGCGCTGAACGGGATCAACAAGCGGCCCTCCTTGTCCTTCTCCAGCTCGAGCTTCTCCGTATACGTCGTCGGATTGGAAAGCACCATGTGGATGAGCTCTCCTGATTTCGTCTCGAAAATGATGTCGCCGACCTCACCGAACCGCTTGCCTGACTTGCTGACCACAGTCTTGCCCATCAATTGCTTGGAGAATTTCTTTTCGTCACCAGTTGCCATAAGCCACCATGTTTTACTCCTCGCGAATGAGCGCAGGTTGTATTTAAATCTTTCGAACACGAAGAAAGATTTAAATAACGTCCTGCCGGCTCTGGTGCCATGAACCTCGACGAACGCGTGGCACTCATCAAGCAGGTCGGTGAAGAGATTCTCACTGAGGAAGAGCTCCGCGACCTCTTGTCCAAGAAGAAAAACCCGGTCGCGTACGATGGCTTCGAGCCCTCGGGCAAGATCCACCTCGCGCAGGGCCTGCTTCGCGCGATCAATGTCAACAAGATGACCAAGGCCGGCTGCACGTTCACGATGCTCGTGGCAGACTGGCACGCCTGGCTCAACAACAAGCTCGGCGGCGACCTGGACAAGATCCGCACGGTCGGCACGTACTTCGAGGAAGTCTGGAAAGCCTCAGGCATGGACCTGGACAATGTGAAGTTCGTGAACTGCAGCACGTTCGTGAATGATCCTGAATACTGGAAAAAAGTCGTGCAGGTCGCGCGGCACACCACCATCCAACGCATGCTGCGTTGCGGTCAGATCATGGGCCGCGAGGAAAAAGACCTCCAGTATACCGCGCAAGTGCTGTATCCTGCGATGCAAGCGGCAGACATCTTCCACCTCAAAGTCGACATCTGCCAGCTCGGCCTGGACCAACGCAAGGTCAACATCCTCGCGCGCGAGCTCGGCCCCAAGCTCGGCCTGTGGAAGCCGGTCGCCGTACATCATCATATGCTGATGGGATTGCAGCAACCGTCTGCAGAGGAAGGGGACAAGACCGAACGGACGATCGCGCTCAAGATGAGCAAGAGCAAGCCAGACTCTGCAATCTTCATGACCGATACGACGACAGACGTGGAACGCAAGATCGGCAATGCGTACTGCCCTGCGAAACAAATCGAGGAGAATCCGATCATCGACTATTGTAAGCACATCATCTTTGAGAAACAACCTGAGCTCGTCATCGAACGCCCTGCCAAATTCGGCGGAGAACTCAGGCTGAAGCATTTTGACGAGCTCGCCAATACCTATGCGTCAGGCAAATTGCACCCGATGGACCTCAAGAAAGCGGTCTCTGCGGCGATTAACACACATCTCGAGCCCGTGCGCAAGCACTTCAGCAAAGGAAAAGCGCAGAAGTTGCTTGAGCAGGTGCAAAGCTTCGATGTGACGCGATAATTTTTCGCGATTTCGCAATAAAAAGGTTCGCCACAAGATTTATAAACAAGCTTGTGCTCAGGGAAACTCCAATGACGAGCAACAATCAGAAAGTTGATGACGTCAGCTACTCTTACGCGACCAATGTCAGCGGCCTCGAAGAGGAGAACCGGTTTCTGCGCGAAAGCGTCGACAATCTCGAGCGTGAACTCGAGAAGTTCCGCAAGGCGCCCTTGATCGCGTGCGAGATCCGCGACGTCCTGGAAAGCAAGGCGCTCGTCCGATTGCCGAACGGCAACGAATTCTTCGTGGAAGTCGCGTCGAACTGCGACCAACTGCTGCCCGGCGACAGCGTACTCGCGGAGCAGAAAAACCTCACGGTCGTACGCAAGATGCCTGCCAGCAAGAAATTCGACGTCGAGAAATTCGTGATCCTCGAAAAGCCAGACACCAAGTGGAATGACATCGGCGGGCTTGAGGAGCAGATGCAGGAGATCAAGGAAGTCATCGAATTGCCCTTGAAGAAGCCTGAACTGTTCAAGCAAGTGGGCATCCATCCGCCCAAAGGCATCTTGCTCTATGGTCCGCCCGGCACGGGTAAGACATTGCTCGCAAAGGCCGTCGCCTCGAGCACGAACAGCACGTTCATCCAAGTCGTCGGCTCTGAGCTCGTGCAGAAATTCATCGGCGAAGGGGCAAAGCTCGTTAAGGAGATCTTCCAGTTGGCGCGCGAGAAAGCGCCCAGCATCATCTTCATCGACGAACTCGACGCGATCGCGGCGACACGCATCGACGTCGGGACCTCAGGCGAGCGCGAAGTCCAACGCACATTCATGCAATTGCTCGCGGAAATCGATGGCTTCAAGCCCCTGGACAATGTCAAGATCATCGGTTGCACCAACCGCAAGGATATCCTAGACACCGCAGTCCTCAGGCCCGGCCGGCTGGACCGACGGATTTATGTGCCGTTGCCTGACGCAGACGGCCGCAAAGAAATCTTCAAAATCCACACCAAGAACATGAACATGAACAAGATCAACGCGCCTGAAGTCGTCGCTGCGATGGACTGCTTCTCCGGAGCAGAAATCAAGGCAGTCGCGACCGAAGCAGGCTACTTTGCCATCCGGGACGGCCGCATCAAGGTCAACGAGGAAGACTTCTTCCTCGCCATCGAGAAGCTCCGCATGGGTGAGCCCATGGACGACGACTACGTATCGATGTTCGGCTGATTCTACACTTTGACGTCAACGCAGACACGATAGACACGCACACCGACCTGGCCGCACTCGACCGTGCGCAGGATGGTGCATCGTTTCGCTGCTTTCTTGCACGCGTTGAGAACGAGCTGTTTTGCCTCTGAGAAATCACCTTCGGGCTGGAAGTCATAATAATGGATTGTTCCTCCTTTCTTGATCGCCTTCAGCGCGACGTCAAGGAATGCATCTGCGCGCTGCGGCCACGGCATCACAATCCTGTCGAAGCGCATCTTCGGAATCGCTTTCTTGGCATCGCCCTTCATGACAACCACCTTGTGGCCAAGCTTGTTCAGCTGCACGTTCTGTGCGGCATATCTGTGTGCTGCAGGGTTTGCCTCAACACCATACACGCGCGCGGCCTTGCTGTGCTTCGCGATGACGAGCACGTACGGCGCGACACCAGAGAACAGCACGAGCACCTGCTCACCTGCCTTCACTTGCTGTGCGATGCGTAACCGCTCGGTTGAAAGCCGCGGGGAAAAATAACACGTTTCCACGTTCAGCGCAAAAGTAAGGCCGTGTTCCTTGTGCATCGTCGTCTTGCGCTTCTGGCCGGAAATGATTTGCACTGGTTGCTTGCGGTACACGCCCGTGTGGCCGCCCTTTTTCTTCACGACAACCTTGATGTACGGTAAGAGCTTCAGCAAGGTTTGCGCAATTATTTTTTCTTTCTTGGCGAGCTCACGTGGCACTTCCATGATTGCGATGTCGCCGACCACGTCAAAACCACGGAGCAATGCGAGCTCGCTTTCGGTGAGCTTGCCTTTCAATGCGTCCTTGAGCCGCATCAGAAATCACCCAATCCTTTCTGCTGACGTTTCTGATGTTGTACGTGCACGTCCTCGAGCGTCTTTTCGACGCGCTCAGTGCTGAAGTCGTGCTCTTCGACAAGGAATTTCCTGATTCCTTCCTTGTCCGGAGCCTTGAACGCGAGCTGATACTCCTTGGTGACGGGCATCTGCTTGAACACCGCGACGATCTCCTGCCACGGAATGCTGCAGTGCTCGCTCCACTTGGCTGCGGCAAAGATCACGTCGGGTTTCTTGTGCTCTTTCACGAGCGCGAGCGCTTTCCTGGGTCCGATGCCCTTGACGCCGCCTGGATGATAATCCGTACCAACCAGGATGGCGAGCGCGATCAGCTGGTCGTGCGTGATCGCGAGGTCTTTCAGGACTTGCTTGAACTCGATCATCACGGGCTCGACGGTGATCGTGCCGAGCACGCCGCGCTTCTTGCGCCTGCCTGCGATGGAGAGGTTCTGGATGAGCCGGTCTGCGCCGTACAGCACGGAATCATAATCCTGACTCACCACTGCCCACGCGTCGCCTTGTGTGACGATGAATGATGCTTGTGCTTCACCCTCGCTCGGCGCTTGCACGACAGGAACGCCCAGCAGCGTGAGCAAGGTCTTTGCTTCATCAGCCATCTCGCGCGTCAATCGTGAGGTGCGCGCGCCGAACTTCTGCATCGCTTCCACGTCTTCCTCAGCAACCGCTTGCTCGTATCTCTTCTGCGCTTCTGCCTTGACCGCGACGCGCTTCTCAATCTCCTTGTGCTTGAGCTCAGGAACTTTACCGTCAAACACGAACACGGGCTTGATACCTTGCCTGAGGAAATTCGCTGTTCGGCTGAACAGCCCGATCAGATGCGATGTCACGCGGCCCTTGCTATCGGTCAACAAGCGGCCATCCGGGCTGCGGATCGTACTCAAGAACTGATAGAGAATATTATACGCGTCGATCGCGAGCACCTTGCCTTTGAGGTCCTCGAACGTGATGGGCTTCTTGGTGACGAGCTCCTTGAGATTGACGCCCATACTACACCTGCTTGACCGTGAGCCCCTTGAGCTCCTTGAGCAAGTCTTGCGCCGGCTTGGTCAAGACGCCAGGAGTCACGAACAAGATGGGCAGTTTCTTCAGCTGGCCTTGCACGAATGCATGGCTCAGGTCTGCCTCGCCGACCTTCGCCTTGTTCTTGGCCTTGCAATAATAATGCAATTGGCCCACCGGAGACGTGAGCTGGATGACAAAATCATACTCTGCCTTCCTCTTGAGCACCACTTGCTCGAGCACGGTGATGCTGTTTGCTGCAAAGAACGCGAGCAACTGCTGCAAGAAGGGATCGTCTGCAATCGCTTGCGTGGCCGGCGCTGTGGGCGCTTGCCCGACTGGCTGCGGCGCGGGTTCGACGGCAGGAGCTGCCCGCGGTACGGGTTCAGCAACAACGGGTTGTGTTATCGTCTGCTGCGGTTCAATCGCTGGCGCGTGTTTTCGCGCACGTGGCTTGCGCGGCTTTGCGACTGCTTGCGGTGCGGGCGCTTCCTTCGGCTGGATGAGCTGCTTGATGCTCGCCGCGGCTTCCTCATCAGTGAACAGGTAGAACTTCCAAAACATCTCCTTGACACCATCGATCGAGACGTCCAATGGCTTTGCGAAGTCCTTGATGCTCCGCAGCGAGACCCGGGTGAGCGGGTCTTGCGTTTGGTCACGCATCACCTTTTGCTCTTTCAGCGCAGCAGCCGTCTTGCGATCCTTCTCATTCAAATGCGGAATGTAATTGAGCAGGTGATCAGGATGGTCAGGATGATAATAGAGGGGAGAACTGCCGATCTTGATGTGCGACACTTTCAGCAGGCCTTTTTCTGACATCTCAGAAAGCATCGCGCTCGCAAGCATCGAATTCGTCTTGAGCTCTTTCGCGATCTCAGTCGGCTGGACTGGCCGCTGTTCGATCAATGAACGGATCTTGTCACGATAATCCAGCGCGCCCATACCAAAAACCAGCTTGCAGGTGTATAAATACCTTAGGGTCGAGTCCAGCGGACTTCCCAATAACTCACATCGCCCTCATCATCCACCACACAAACCAAGAGATTCTTCTTCGTGGAATGCGCGACACGGTTCTTTGCCGCAAACTCCTGCCATCGCAGATGCTCGTGCTCGCTCACCGGGTACGCAATCCATTTCGCATGGTCCTCGCCAGGCTTCACGCCACGATCATAGACCCGGAAATCAGCGCCGAACTTGAGCGCGGTCTTCACGACATAACCACGATCGCGCAAGTCTTTGAACGCGGCATAGCGTGTCCAAAAGTTCTTGTCCTTCTTGCGCACGGTGGCGATGAACGCGTCGAGCTTGATGCGCTTGTTCTTGCTGTCGAGAAGCTCCAAGCGCTTCTTCGCAATCAAGTAGACGGTCTCGAGCGGCGACAATTGCACTCGACCATCATCCCGCAACGCACCAAACGCGTTCTTCGTAAACAATGCTCGCGCGAGATCGTCATTCTCTGTCCTGATCGCGTCGCCTTCCCGCAATGCCCTGACTTTCTGCATACGGTGGATACCTCGTCGAGAGTTTAAAAATGTTGCCCTGGCAAAGGTTTAAATACGCTTTGTGGCTCGTGTGTTTTGTGGAAATAACGATTTTGGGCACTGCAGGAAGCACGCCCACCAAGGACCGGAACGTCTCCTCGACTTTCATCGCATACAAAGCAGAAGGGCTCTTGTTTGATTGCGGCGAAGGAACCCAACGCCAAATGAAAAAAGCAGGCATTCCTTTAAGCAAGATCACCAAAATCTTCATCACGCACTGGCACGGAGACCATGTCATCGGATTGCCCGGGCTCCTACAAAGCCTCGGACTGAGCAATCACACTGAGGCAATCGACATCTATGGCCCGATCGGCACCAAAGAACGCATCAGCCACGCATTCAGCGCGTTTGAATTTGACCGACGCTTGGACCTGCGGGTGCACGAAGTGAAAACCGGCGTCATCGTTGAAGCAAAGGATTTTGTCATCGAATGCGCGCCGTTGAAGCACCGCGTGACCTGTGTCGGGTATGTGTTCAAAGAGCACGACAAGCGCAAGATGGACGTCAAATTGCTCAAGAAGCACAACGTGCCGCTCGGCCCGTTGGTTGGCAAGCTCCAGGACGGCCACGTCGTCACCGTTGACAGCAAGAAGATCACGCCCGAGATGGTGAGCGAAACCGTTCCGGGAAAGAAAGTCGCGTACGTGATGGACACGGTCGTCTGCCAGGGAGCGCACAAGCTCGCCCAAGATGCAGACATCGTCATCTGCGAGAGCACGTATCACAGCGAACTCACCGACCAAGCGCACGAATACTCGCACTTGACCGCGCAAGAAGCGGCGCAGATCGCCTCACAGGCGAACGCGAAACGGCTTATCCTCACGCATTTCTCGGCACGCTACGCAGATGTGACTGTACTTGAACAGGACGCGCGCGAAATCTTCGACAACACCCAAGCAGCATACGACTTGATGAAGATCAAGTTATAATCTATGCGGGCTTTGCCGCGAGCTTGACATCCGCTGCTTTGACTGTCTTTCTTCCTGCATGCAATGCGAGCTTGACCGCGCTCTGCGAAATCTTTTCGGCATATTCTTCCAGGACTTCCTTCAATGCAGCCTTTGCCTTGTCAGAAACACGCTCCGCGCCTGCGGTCTTGATTATTTTCTCCATCGCAGCCAAAGGAATGAGCCTTTTTGAGATTTGTGCCATGAAATCACCCCAGATTTGCGAACGGGACAAAGTATATAAACATTACGGGCAATGAACCTCGTGTGGGTGCGAAAACAAAAGGAACCGACGCAGAACGCGAACTTGTGCATCTGCTCTGGGCGCAAGACTGGGCAGCATCACGCGTGGCCGGCTCGGGCAGCATCAAATACCCGGTCCCCGACATTCTCGCGGGAAAAGACAAGCGCCTCCTGGCGATCGAGTGCAAGATCACGAAAAGCGACAGCCAGTACTTGACCAAGGAAGAAGTCGCTGACCTCAAGAAATACGCCGCAATCACCGGTGCAGAACCCTACATCGCGGTCAGGTTCGCGCGCGAAGACTGGCGATTCCTCGGGCCTGATGATCTCGACGTGACACCCACGCAGTTTGTCGTTACAAAGACCTGCGCGTTGCGGCACGGCAAGCTGCTCGCCGAGCTCATCACCGCACCGAAAGGTATATAAACAGCCATCGACGGGCAAAACTTGGTTTTTTTGAGCGAAGATGAAGGCATCTGACAAAATTCTGGCAGAAGTCGTGACTGAAGTAGCGGGCCAAGACGTGCTCAAACTGGTCAAGGCATTGAAGAACAAAAAGAATGTCTCAGAATTCAAGCTCGCTGACGCCATCGACCAGGAGATCAACATCACGCGCAACATGCTCTACCGGCTCTATGACCACAATCTCGTCTCATTCGTCCGCAAGAAAGATAAGAAAAAAGGATGGTACATCTATTATTGGACATTCATCCCGAAGCGCATCAAGGAGCTCGTCGCGAGCCTGAAGCACACCAAGATCGAACGGCTCAAGGAACGATTAGGGCGAGAAAAAAGCACGAGTTTCTACATCTGCGCGAACAAATGCATCCGCCTGGACTTCGACCAAGCAACTGAGTTCGAATACAAGTGTCCGGAATGCGGCGAAATCCTCCAGCAAGAGGATAACAGCAAAAAAATTGCTGAGCTTCAGAAGGAAGTCCTCAAGCTTGAGAAAGAGCTCAAGGCAAAGAAGTAATCACAACAACCACGGAAAAGTCTTCTGCACACGTGCCAAGAATTGGTCATGCGCATAAATGCCGTGCTCGGAGATGATGCCGGTAAGAACGTTTGGATGAACATACTCTGCCTGAACATCATTCCAGGATGGTGTCGCGTGCCATGATGTCGCGAGACCATAGACAGGAATACCGCGCGCACGAGCAAGCTCAATGAGCAGCCGTGCGCCTTTTGATGCAATAAAACCATCCTTGGTAACGGCTCGCGCTTCAAGCATCAACAAATCTGAACCATCAAAGGCTTCAGGCGCCTGATGCACCGCGTGTGACTGCGCATTCGTGGTCTGGTTGATCGAAATACAACGAACCGTTGCTTTCCTCAACAATCGGGCACTGAGCGCGCCAAGCGGGTGAACCACGACGGTACGATGGCGCAGCTTGGGCGCCGCGACCTCTGCAAGATGCTTGAGACAGGTGGTCATTTGACGCTTTGCATACAATGCGCGGGTGATGAGTTCTTCCTTCGGTCGCTGTTCGACAGGAGACAGCACGTAATGAATCGCGTTTTCACTCAGTACGTCACACGGCGTGCTTTCAAGACGCTGAGAAAAACGAGCAAGCGCCTGTGCTGGCGCGTACTTGTGCAAGAATTCAGTCAGCGCGCTCAAGTGCGCGTGCGCGAGGCTCGAAACAGGGTCGCGAGCGCTCATTGAGCATCAGCGCTTCCTGCGCAGGGCCTTCTCAATCGTGTGCTCTTCAGAAAGGATCTTGTGCGCGATGTTATCCAGATGTTCCTCGATGCGCGCGACGCGACGCTCCATCAGGATCAGCACGCGGACGCAGTACACGATCGCGGCAAGCGTGCCTACGATGACCGCAAGCGTGATGCGCAGGACCATATCTTCGACAGCCATGAAAACCACCTCTTCTTGATACGAGAACTGAGCTTAAAAGAGTATAAAAAGGTTTGGGTTACTTCAACGCCTTGCCCTGTTCCCAGAGTGTGTTGAACACGTTCTCGAAGGCCTTGGCGAAGAATTCGGTGTTCACCCAGATGCCGAAATCATAGTTCGGATGGATGCTTGCATCGTCCATCACCATGAATGTCACGTTCTTGCCGTCCACGACGCAGAAACGCGCCTTCGCTTGGTCGATATGCTTGAGCTGCGCGACATTCGATAATGCCTTTGCGACAGCCTGAACGTCTTTGGTGATCGGCGCAGCAATGCGAATCCGTACACCGCGTTCTTTCGCCTTGGAAAGAACGCTTTTCAATGCATCAAGCTTGCGCACGATTCCCTGGTCTGTCGTCATCAACGAGACTGTTTTCTCAGCGCCCTTGATCATCGAGGCCAAATGATTGTAGAGGTTCGTGCGCCCTTTCACCGCTCCCGTGAGGTCAGCCGGCTCGACGAGATCGACGCCCTGCGTATGCAATGTATTCAAGTCACCAAGCACTTCGCTGGTCTTGAGGCTTTCGATCAACTGCACCTGTTTCTCGGCATCTTCAGAAATGTTCTTCTTGACACGCTCCAGCACTTCTGCAGGAGCAACCGCGATGTACTTGATAGGCTTACCGAGCTTCATTACGACAAAACCTTTGCGCTCCAAGCTCTCAAGAACGTCATACGAACGTGAGCGCGGAACATTCGCAATATCAGAAAGTTCACCAGCAGTAGCAACACCACGAGAAAGCAATGCAGTCCACAATTTCGCTTCATAACTGTTCAGGCCGAAATCCTTGAGTTTACTCAAAAAATCCTTTTGAACGATCATATGTTAAGGCCTCCTACTTCGAACTCATTTGTTACTCCGCAGTAGCGGTGTGTGGTATTTAAAGCTTTTGATTTTTAGTATTGAGGAGTAACAACAAAAGCATCTTTAAACCCTCACCCGTTGGTTGCAGATGGAAATAGGTAAGCTTCATGTCGAGTATTTTGTGATATTGAGAGCCAGTATTGTGATCTTTATATATCTTCTTTAAAATACATATTTAAATATATATTTAATTATTATTTAATTTTTATATAGAAATAAATATAATATAATATAAACGTCACTATTTTAAAGTAATCTATCTAAAATATATGTTATAATAATCATGATAATATAAAGAAACAAAAATACACCATCACCATTCCACAGGAAACCATAGGGTCTGGTGTATGTACTAGAACAAGGAAAAGCATAAATACCCCAATTTCTCCTGGAAACAACCATGGTCGAAAAAGGGTTGGTACAGTTCTTTGAACAATATCTTAACCAAAAATCACTCTTCAGAAATAAATCAGTTTTACAATCAAATTTCGTTCCACAAATAATCACTCATCGCGAGAATCAGATCAACGCACTTGCAAAAATCCTTGCGCCTTGCTTGCGCGGCGAAAAGCCCTCCAATGTCTTCATCTACGGTAAGACGGGTACGGGAAAAACTCTGGTCGCGCAGCATACAGTTGAACATCTCGTATCTGTCGCACAAGGTCGCGAAGTCCCGCTCATTCCCATCTATCTCAACTGCAAGATGAAAAAAGTCTCTGATACGCAGTATCGTCTCATTGCACACATCACGCGCGAAAAATTCAATGAGAATCTGCCGGTCACCGGACTGCCGACTGAGGAAATCTATGCCGCATTCATCCGCGCGGTCGACGCCAAGAAACAACTCATCATCCTCATCCTCGACGAAATCGACCAACTGATGGATAAAGAAGGTGACGAGCTCCTGTACAACCTCACACGCATCAACACCGAACTCAAGAATGCGCAGATCACACTTCTCGGCATATCAAACAATGCTAACTTCATCAACCTTCTCGATCCTCGCGTCAAAAGCTCCCTCTCTCAAGAAGAGCTCTTCTTCCCACCCTACAACGCCCTCCAGATTCAAGACATTCTCAAGCAACGCAGTGCTGCGGCATTTGCTTCTGGCGCGCTCGCTCCAGGACTGGTCGAAAAATGTGCTGCATTTGCTGCTCGTGATCACGGCGACGCGCGCAGAGCCATCGAACTCCTCCGCGTAGCAGCAGAACTCGCAGAGCGCGCAGGCTCGACGAGCGTCGCTACTGAGTACCTCGATCAGGCGGAACACAAGATCGAGACCGACCGCATCTTCGAGATCATCAAGACCCAACCGCAACAATACCAAACAACCTTGTATGCCATTTATCATACGTGTTCACAAAAAAAAGCAATGGTCTTCACCGGCGAGATCTATGATTTGTACCAAGCATTGTGCGGCAAAGTGGGACTGCGACCCCTGACGCAACGCAGGATATCCGATATCATTGCGGAATTGGACATGCTGGGCATCATCAATGCGAAAGTCATCTCAAAAGGCCGCTATGGGCGCACGCGCGAAATCACCGTCTCCACCACAGAATCGCTCACGCCGCAAGTCCTCACCACACTCGCACAAGAACTCGGCCTGCACCATGAATCTTGACCTCAAGAAGAAAGAAATCGTGAAATACCTGCTTACCCAGCGCGTGCTTGTCAAGCCGGAGCTCCTCCAGGCGCTCTCTCAACCCGAACAGGTTGAGCAACTTTATCATCACGTCCAGAACGGAGCACCCGCGAACGTGCTCCTGCAGTCCCTGCAATCGCAAGAACTATCCTCTGCATCAGGGCAAGTGCTCGCTTCGCCTGACTCTTATCTCTCGCGTGTCAAAGTCCTCTTCCAATACCAGGACAAGCCCAAGAAGCGCACGCCGCAGGATTTTGTGAATTATTTCAATGCGCGCTTCAAGTCCATCGAGAAAATACTCCAGCAGCGCCAAGAATTGCAGAACCTCACCTCGATTGCCAGGCTCACCAACAAGAAAGACCGCGAGACCGTCTCTATCATCGGCATGGTCGCAGACAAGCAGGTCACGAAGAACGATAACATCATGCTTACGCTCGAAGACCCGAGCGGCCAGATACGCGTGATGGCAGGCAAGAACAAGGAAGAGGTCTGGCAGGCCGCAAACGATATCGTGCATGACGAGGTCATTGGCATCGTGGGCAGCACCGGCAACAACATCGTCTTCGCCAACAACGTCATCATTCCCGACATCCCACTTACCGGCGAAATCAAGAAGTCACCTGACGAGGTCTATGCCGCCGTGCTCTCCTGCATCCACGTCGGCTCCAAACTCTTCCTCAAGGAATCCTTCGACCGCTTCATCCGGTGGCTCCGCGGCGAAACAGGAACCGAGCAGCAGCGCGAGCTCGCCAAGAAAGTCGGCTATGTCTTCGTCGCCGGCGACCTCGTTGACGGCATCGGCATCTATCCCAACCAAGAGAAAGAGCTCGAGATCACCGACATCTATGAGCAATACAACGAAGCCGCCCGCTTGCTGAGCCAGATCCCGAAGCATATCGCGCTCATCATCGTGCCCGGCAACCACGATGCCGGCAGAATCTCAGAACCCCAGCAAGTGCTCTCGCCACTCTATGCCCGCGCCATGCACGAAATCCCGAACGCGATCCTGCTCACCAATCCTTGCATGGTCAACATCCACAGTTCTGACACCTTTCCTGGCTTTGACGCGTTGGTGTACCACGGCTACAGTTTCGATGACTATGGGGAGATTGTGCCGAGCATCAAGAATTCAGGGAAAAACATCTCAGACCGCACGCCGCTAATCATGAAATTCCTGCTCCAACGCCGACACCTCGCGCCCGCACATTCTTCGACCCTCTACATCCCCGACCCGGAGAAAGACCCTTTGGTGCTCGAACACATCCCTGACCTGTTCATCGGAGGCCACATCCACAAGAGCAATGCGTCAAGCTATCGCGGCGTCACCATCATCTCAGGAAGCTGCTTCCAGGCAAAGACGCCATTCCAGGAAAAAATGGGCCACGAGCCAGACCCCGGACACGTGCCGCTCATCAACCTGCAGACACGGACTATTAAGACGCTGAGGTTCTGAATGATCGCAAGCCCGACCATGCAGGAGTACTTCCGGACCATCCAGGAAGGAGTCGATGCCGTTCATGCCATCGCGACCACCGCGCGCGCAAAAGGATATGACCCTGACAAAGACGTGGAAGTCAAGCTCGCCGCGAATATGGCCGAGCGCGTCGTCGGACTCATCAGCGTGGTCGCGCCCCAAATCGCGAATTCCGGCGTCGTGGAACGCATCATCGAACTTGAGAAGCAGTACGGCGCCCTCGACTGGCGGGTCGCGCTCACGGTCGCCGGCGAGATCGCCCAACAGAAATTTTGCACGTTCAAGGACCAGAAAGAAGCTATCGATATCGGCGTCCGCACCGGCTTCGCCTATGTGACCGTCGGCGTCGTGTCCTCACCCCTGGACGGCATGGTCAGCATTGACATCAAGAAACGCATGGACGGCAGAGGCGAGTATTTCTGCATCAATGTCGCAGGCCCCATCAGGAACGCAGGCGGCACTGCCGCGACCGTCTGCCTGATCATCGCAGACTACGTGCGCAAGCTCTTCAAATATGACGTGTATGACGCGCAAGAGCTCGAGATCAAGCGCACGTACACCGAGATGGTCGATTATCGCGAGCGCGTCGCACCCCGCCAATACTTTCCATCACCTGAAGAGATCGAATTCCTCATGCAGCACATGCCCATCGAACTCGGCGGCGAGCCTTCTGAGAAATTCGAGGTCTCCAATTATAAGGACCTGCCCAGGATTCCCACGAATCAAGTGCGCAGCGGCTTCTGCCTGATGATGACCGAATGCATCCCGCTCAAGGCACCGAAGATCTGGGGAAAGCTCGGCACGTGGGGCAAAGATTTCAACCTCGACCACTGGAATTTCCTCGAAGAATACCTCAAGATTCAGAAAGCAGCGAAGTCAAAAGGAGACGCAAAGAAAGACGCGAGCGCATCCAGCACCAAACTCGCACCGGACTACAGCTACATCGCAGACCTCGTCGCCGGCAGGCCGGTCCTCTCCCACCCGCTCCGCACCGGAGGATTCAGGATCAGGTATGGCCGCAGCAGGATGTCTGGCTATTCCACGGACGGAATCCACCCCGCGACCATGCTCATCACGACCAATTATCTCGCGACGGGAACACAGCTCAAGACCGAACGGCCCAAGAAAGGGACTGCGATCACCGCCTGCGATACCATCGACGGCCCGATCGTGAAACTCGTCGACGGCTCGGTCGTCCATGTGCAAAGCATGACCGCATACAAAGCCGTCCACGGCAAGATCGCCGAAATCCTCTTCATCGGCGACATCCTCGTCAACTACGGAGACTTTCTCAACCGTGCCCATATGCTCATCCCGCCAGGCTACTGCCCAGAATGGTGGGTGCGTGAACTGGAAAAAGCCGCAGGCAGCACTGCTGAGAGCATCAGCGCGACCAGCAACGTGCCGCTTGCGCTCGTCACCGCGTTGCTCACCGATCCCCTGCGCACCATACCGCCCGCACACGACGCGATCAAGCTCAGCACCACCTTCAAGATACCCTTCCATCCTGCGTACACGTATTATTGGAGCACGCTCCAGCCCGAACACCTACGTACACTCATCACCTGGCTGGACAAGAAGACGGTTCACACCTACACTGAAGGCATCGCGAGCAAACTCGTCTTGCCACTGCAGGCACCCAAACGCTTCCTTGAACTCATCGGAATACCCCATCAAGTCGTACTCAACGAACACGTCGTAATCGAGGCAGACCACGCGCACGCACTCCTCTCCACTCTCGGCTGGCCGCAAAAAAACACCGCATTCCTCCTGGAAGTCATCGACAAGAATCCTGACAAGACCGCACTCGAGTTGCTGAATCTCGTAGCGCCGTTCACGATCCGCGACAAGGCCGGAACGTTCATTGGCGCGCGCATGGGCCGCCCCGAAAAGGCAAAAATGCGCAAGCTCACCGGGTCTCCCCACTGCCTCTTCCCGGTCGGCGACGAGGGCGGCAAGTTCCGCAGCTTCCAGAGCGCGATGAGCGCAGGCAAGATCACTGCAGAATTCCCCCGCTATCATTGCGCAGGCTGTGACCGCGATACCGTGCTCCCGGTCTGCGAAGTCTGCGACAAACCGGCCCTGCGTCTCAGGCATTGCAAACTGTGCAATGCGTGGATGACCGAAGGACAATGCCCGAAGCACGGCGAGACCCGGGCCTCTGCAGAATCGAGCATTGACGCGAATCATTACTTCACCAAAGCGGTCGAGAAGCTCGGCATGCGCACCTATCCTGAACTCATCAAAGGCGTCAAGGGAACAAGCAACAAGGAGCACACCCCTGAACATCTCGCCAAAGGAATCCTCCGCGCAAAGCACGAAGTCGCAGTCAACAAGGACGGCACGATCAGGTATGACATGACTCAATTGCCGGTCACGCACTTCAAACCCCGAGAAATCGCGACGAGCATCACCAAGCTCCACGAACTCGGATACGTGCACGACGTGCACGGCAAGCCGCTTGAGAATCCAGACCAGATCCTCGAGCTCAAACCCCAGGATGTGATTTTGCCTGACTGTGATGTCTCTCCTGACGAAGGCGCGATCGCCGTGCTCACGCGGATTACAGACTTCATCAATGACGAACTCGTGAGCCTCTACGGCCAAAAACCGTTTTATTGCGTCAAGAGCGCTGAAGACCTCGTTGGACACCTGGTGGTCGCACTCGCGCCCCACACGTCTGCAGGCATGGTGTGCAGGATCATCGGATTCAGCAAGACGCAAGGCTTCTTCGCGCACCCATACCTCCACGCAGCCACACGCCGTGACTGCGACGGCGACGAGGCATGTGTCGTCCTGCTGATGGATGCCTTCCTCAACTTCTCAAAACAATTCCTTCCCAGCTCGCGCGGCTCAACGATGGACGCGCCGCTCGTCCTGACATCCATCCTCGCTCCTGCCGAAGTCGATGACATGGTCCTGGACATCGATATCGTCTGGCAATACCCGCTCGAGCTGTACGAGGCGGCATTGCAGTACAAGATGCCTGGGGAGATCAAACTCAAGCAGATCAAATCCCTGCTCGGCAAGCCCGAGCAATACGAGGGATTCGGGTTCACGCACGACTTCACCGACATGAACGAGACCGTGCGATGCTCGGCATACAAGACCCTTCCCTCGATGGAGGAGAAGCTCAGGGGCCAGATGGAGCTCGCAGAGAAGCTCAGGGCAGTGGACAAGTCTGATGTCGCGCGGCTCGTAATCGAAAAGCATTTCCTCAAAGACACCAAAGGCAATCTCAGGAAATTCGGCATGCAGGAATTCAGGTGCGTGAACTGCAACGAGAAATTCCGCAGGCCGCCGCTCATCGGCAAATGCACGCACTGCGGAGGCAAGATCTTATTCACAATCTCAGAAGGATCAGTCATCAAGTATTTGGAACCCACGATCTCTCTCGCGAAGAAGTATGAAGTTTCTGCATACCTACAGCAAGCCATCGAATTATTGCAATTCAGGATCGAGGGCGTGTTCGGTAAGGACAAAGAGAAGCAGCTCGGTCTCGGCGCGTGGTTCGGTTAATCGTGCACCACGACGGCCTGCGCGTGCGGGATGCCGGCGATCGTGATGACATGATCCTGCGTGATGACTTCTTCCTGCAAGCCCAACGCGACCGCTTTCTGACCGACTAGGTTCACGATGTCCGCGTTTCTCACGAGGTCACCGACCTCCTTATCGTCCCGTTCATCACCCTTGTAGAATTCGCCTGTGAGGTCAAGCTGGCGGTCGCCATCGGTGAATTTCCTTCCGACCAAGTCTGAGTCACAGACCGCCACAATGGTCCTGTCTTCACGCTTATGGATTTTCACAATCATAGGAATCAGATCTTGGATTTGACGGGGTGCTTGTAGCCACAAGCATTGCACTTCAGGAACGCGAACTCGCCTTCCATGATGATGTCTGTGTCTGGCTTGCCGTCCTGCGGGCACAGCACGAACTCATAAGCGTATTCGCGGATCTTCTCGTTAATGCGCGACGCAGGCACTTTCGCGCCCAGCACGAGCAGGCCTGACCGCATGATTTCGCCTGGCGTGGCCAATTCCTTGAGAATGAACTTGAGCAAGTGCTCCACCGGCCTGCGCAGCGTGGACGCGATCTGCGTGAAGTTGCTGACCACGGTCTTGTTGCCTTGCAAGTGCCCCTTCACTTTCGGGATCTCAAAACGCTCGCGCTCTACCACAGACTGCGGCAAACGCTCACGCGCGCGCTTCAACAACTGTTCGTATTCCATGCGACGATACATCCCCATTCGGTTTATAAACTTGCGTGTTTTGACAAAACATATTTATACCCCAGAATCGACTGTGCGGCAATGGTCTTGGAATCCTTATTGAACCCGGTACGCGCTGAGCGGCAGCCGTGGGTGCTTGTCCTGCTCGGCTTCCTGTACGGCTCGCTCGGACTGTTCCTGAGCCTCTGGATCTTCGAGGATCACGCAAGCCTGGTGATGGTGTTCCTCACTGTCATGGCCGCACTGCCCTTGATGTACCAGACCCTGCGGCTCGAAGAAGAGAAGGATATCGCGCTCACGCAAGAGCGCAGCATCCTCAAGGAACACGCAAAGGCAATCACGTTCTTCCTGGCATTGTTCCTCGGTTTTGTTTCAGCGTATACTGCATGGTACGTGCTCCTGCCTGCAGGACTCGTGCAGAGCTTGTTCATCACGCAGTCCACAACCATCACCACGTTGAATCAGCACGTCACCGGCGCGCTCGCCCAGCTCGGGCTCATGAACAAGATATTCCTGAACAATGTCAAGGTCCTCATCTTCAGCATGCTCTTCTCATTCCTCTACGGTTCAGGAGCAATCTTTATCCTCACGTGGAATGCGAGCGTCATCGGTGCAGCAGCAGGCAACTTCATCCGCACACGCGTCGAAAGCGCAGCAGATGTCGCCGGCCTCAGCACCATCGCGACATACTTCCACGCGAGCTCGCTCAGCGTCCTCAGATACGCAATCCACGGCGTTCCGGAGATCGCCGCATACTTCATCGCAGGACTCGCCGGCGGCATCCTGTCTGTCGCAATCATCCGGCATGATTTCGGCACCACCAGCTTTGAGAAAGTCCTTCTTGACGTCTCAGACCTCATCCTGATCGCAATCTTTGTCCTGTTCGTGGCAGCCGTGCTCGAGGTCTTTGTCACGCCACAATTCTTCACGTGACTATTCAAGCACTTTCAGCTTGCCCGGACTGATCTCAAAGATATCGCCGTTCTGCAATAAGAATTGGATGGTCTTCTCTGCGTCACGCGCGCCGATCTGCTCGATTACCGCCTGCGTGTCAGCTCCTGGTCCTGCGTCCAATGAACGGATCGCGCCCAGAACAGTCTCGGTCAGGCCGAACGACGAGTCAACCACGTCTTCTGCAGTATTCTCCTGAACAGGCGCGGCCATCACCGGGCTCAGTTCACGCTTCCTGACCTCTAACCAGCTCAAGTCTGTGATCGTGCGGAGAATCTCTGGAAGAACATAAATCTCATTGCTGAACTGTCGTGGCCGGCCGACAACCAACACCGCATCACCCACCTGCACTGCGCTCATCCGCGCGCTCGGTTCAAATGTGCGCACCGTGATCTTTCCCGAGCCGTCATCCAACACGAGCGTGGGCAAGCCATCAGTGCTCGTTGAGACCACAACACCGAGCACGTTCACGCGCGCGGCACGGGAATTATCCTGCAGCAAGACATAATTCGGCTTGAAGCCCTCTTCCTTGATGTACGCGCCTGCGAGAATGTCACGGATCCAGAGCTTCCGTGCCACTTGCCGCTTCTGTGGTTCGTCAGCCATCGTCCCCCACGCATCCAGAATGCCTGCGTTTTAAATAGATTTGCATCGGGCAACATTTATATAGTATCCTCGGCACGAACCGCATGAAAAAAGATGGTGAACAGCCTTACCGAGTACGTGCGCGCGCAACTCCAGCGCGGCTATCCGCCAGAAAGCATCAGAACAGCCCTCATCCAAGCAGGCTATAATCCCCAGGATATCGACTTCGCGCTCCGTATCGCCGTGCCTGCACGGCGGATCGAACTCACCGGCAGGAATCTCGCGATGGTTGCTGGCGGAATCCTGACCGTCATCCTGCTCATCGTTTCTGCATTCATCATCTTCAGCGCAGGGTCCAAAGACCTCCAGATGAGCATCCGCGTCGAACAACCACAATTATTGCCTGGCGACACGCTCTCCTTTTCCGCAACGTTCACTTCTGCACAGCGCCGCGAAGTGCCGGTGGCGCTGAACTACGTGATCAGCGAACCGCTCACACGCAAGCTCATCACGAGCAGGAGCGAACGCGTGATGGTCGGCGAGAGCTCATTCACGACCAAGAGCATCCCGCTTCCTGACAATCTCGCGCCCAATGAGTATGAGATCAAGCTGACAGCCCAATTCGAAGGCCTCACGCGCATCCAGACCGCGAAGTTTACGGTGCAACAGCCTGTCGCGTCGGTGGAAGCGACCCCTACAGAAGAGCAGACGCCGAAAGAACTCGAGCTCACCGAACTCCCGTGTCCGGCAAGCTGCGACGACCTGAATCCCGCGACCGCGGATTCGTGCGAACGCGGCACGTGCATCCACCAGCAGCTCGAGAACGTGTGCGGCAACAACCAGTGCGAGGACGGAGAAAACAAAATCCTTTGCCCTGAGGACTGCGGCGCAGCACAGGACAAGAGCGCGGTCCACAATCAAGCGCTGCAGTTCGCCACCAGTGATCCTGAAAAGGCGGCGACGCTCTGCAACAGCCTGGTCATCCCGGAAAACGCAGACCCGTGCTTCGCCGCCATCGCCAATGTAAGCCAGAAGAGTGCGTTATGCACCAATATCCAGGACGAGCGCGCACGCGATCGTTGCCTGATGGAATTCGCCTTCACTGGCGATTATTCGGTGTGCAACCAACTCTCCAACCGTTACTTCTTGACGAGCTGCCAGAGCCTTTCCCGTCTGTCAACCGCCCGACAAGAGCAGGCCGCAGCCGAGGCAGAAGCAGAGCAGATCGCGCAGGAAATCGTTGAAGAATGAATCACGCTTTGAAGCACGGCTTGCGATGATCGTTGACCATACCCATTGCTTGCATGAACGCATAACAGATCGTGCTTCCCACGAAACGAAAGCCGCGCTTCTTCAAGTCCTTCGACATCGCATCTGATTCCTGGGTCGTTGCCGGCCATTTTCCTTTGTTCTTCAGCACCTTGTTGTTCGTGAACTGCCAAATATACTGGTCGAACGTTCTCCACTCTTTTTGCACGGCAAGAAATGCTCGTGCGTTCGTGATGGTCGCATCGATCTTAAGCCGGTTCCTGATGATGCCTGGATCAGCGAGCAAGCGCTTCCTATCCTTGCTGGTGAACTTCGCGACCTTCACTGGATCAAAACCTGCAAACGCCTTGCGATAACCCTCGCGTCTTTTGAGGATGGTCGACCACGAAAGGCCGGCCTGGGCGCCTTCAAGAACCAAGAACTCGAAAAGCACGAGGTCATCGTGCACCGGTACGCCCCATTCCCGGTCGTGATAACGTACCATCAGCGGGTCATTGTCGCCGAAACAACGCGCCATCAGATCCTGCTGATGAATCCGTGCCTAGGCTCGAAGACATCGCCGGACTTCTTGAGCTTCTGGATGATATCCTCGATCTCTGCCTCGCTCAATCCCTTTGCCGAGGCTTCCTTCACGACATCCTCGATCGGCACGACCTTACCGACCTTGTTCTCGAGCTCGGCGATGATCTCCTTGATTGTCATGATCTTGTTCCTCTGTGACGCAGGAATGCCGGTCGCGATGCGGTCGATGTCGATTTGCCCCGTCTCTTCATCCAACGCTACTTGGCGGAGGCAGTAGTCCAGGAGATCGATCGCGCGCTTGGCATCTTTCTTCATCACCTTGTCGCGCAAGTGCATCTTCGCATAGGCCTCGCTCAGACGGACCATGCCCTCTAACTGGCGTGCCGAGATCGGCACGACGCGCGCGCTCGCGCCCTTGCCTGCCGAAGAACGCATCTTGATGAAATACTCCTTGAGCTCCTCGATTGCGCCATCCGTGAGCTTCGGTTCGATCTTCTTCCGCGCGTACGCGATATACTTGCGCAAGAGCAGTGTGCTCAATGGTGGAGTTTCGATGTTGTTCTTGTGCAGCTCGAGCATGAATGAGGCCAGTTTCTCGTCAGTCTTCTCATTCGGAATGTCCTTGATCGGGAAGATGAGGTCAAAACGATTGATGAGTGTCGGAGCGAGGTCGATCTGGTTCGCCACCGTGTCATACGGGTCGAAACGACCGAACTTCGGGTTCGCCGCGGCAAGCACGGTGGTCTCGCACCGCAATGTCGCCTGGATGTTCGCCTTGCTGATCGTGACGGTCTGCTGTTCCAATGCCTCGTGCATCGCCCAGCCGTCTTCCTTCGCCATCTTGTCCAGTTCGTCGATGCAGCAGACGCCCTTGTTCGCAAGCACGAGCGCTCCCGCTTCCAGGCTCCAGCCCTGCAAGAATTCGTCCTTGACAACCGTGGCGGACAAACCTGCCCCTGACGCGCCCTTGCCCGTGACATATCGCGCCTTGGGAGCGACCACAGTCATGCGCTTGAGCATCTGCGACTTTGCCGCGCCCGGGTCTCCGACGAGTAGGATGTGGATGTCTCCCCTTCTGACCACGCCGTCGTCGTGCTTCTTCCGGACACCGCCTAACATCTGCAACAACAACGCCTCCTTGACGTACTCGTGACCATAGATGCTTGGCGCCATCGACCCAACCATCTTCCTGATGAGTTGCGGGTCCTCGGACAACGTCTTGATTTCCTGTTCGTCCTCTTTGCTGATCGCGATATCGGTGAACTCTTCTTGCACGCCTTCGACCGAGTTCGCTTCCAAGAGCAGGTCAAAGCGCGTGCTCTGTGCGCCCGAGCGTGTGATGATCGGAACTTCCTTGATCATCCCTGCGATCACGATGCGCGCGCCAGGATTGGTTTTCTTCTCACTCAACGGGCTCACTAAGTCATTCTTCAGGAAGACATTCATGCGCTTCGGTTGCTCGCCGCCTTCAAGCTGTTCAGGAATTTCCTCTAAAACAAGGCCTTGCGCGTCGACCAACACCTTGCTCAACAAGCGGAACTTGCCCTTGCGGCCGCAACTGCAGCGCGTCGGCTCCTTGAATTTGTTGTCCAACTGCAGCATCGCGATCGTGTTGCCGCAGCTCGGACACTCAAACTTTGCCTCAGTGACCTGCGGGCGCACGTCAGATTTCTGGCGGACAACGCCTTCGAGGAGCAGAAGCTTGTTCAGATGGGGAGAACGGATGTTCCTGATCATCAACCTGCTCGATTCGGGCAAGTGGAGGAACCGCACGGCAAATCCGCGCGCAGCCTCAGCGCCGCCAGGCATATCGAACTGCTCAATCGCGATCTCCGCCGCCTTGAGGACTTCCTCAGGGTATTCGAGCAGTGCATCCGCGATGTCCGGGTCGAACTTGCTCAGTTCAGGGAATTGCACGTGCAGCCATTTCTGGCCCTTGCGCGCCTGCTCTACAAGCTCTGCATAGTACTGCTGCTGGAAGAAATCATGGAATTTCTGGATGAGTTCAGTCGCGTCCAGACTCTTCACGACCGCTTGCCCTTGCGGCACGCGCGTCGCCGAGTCATCGACGAGGTCTTCTGTCATATCCTGTGAACGAGAGAGCATGCTCCCTCATTCATCCACCCCCAATTTTTATGTGCTACGTAAACATGACCAGTGCTAGTGACTCACTTCTGCTTGACTTTGTTCAGGTTCTCGATAAGCTTGTCCAAGGCCTTGTTGACCTCTTCCTCGCTCTTCGTTCCTGTGCACACGACCTTGCCGTTGCTGAACAGCAAGAACGTGGCCTTCTGCTCAGGAAGCTTGTACACCAGGCCGGGGAATTGTTCAGGCTCGTACTCGGTGTTCTCGAGCTTCATCGCGAGCACGTTCAGGTTCAAGTCCATGCCGACGCTGCCTGCAGCGACGATGTTCTGGATCTTTACCTCAGGCTCGCCTTTGATCTTGACATTGATCTTCTCAAGACTCTTGATGATCTTGCGAATGCTCTCATGCACATTGGTCATGGTGCGCGCGCCGGTGCACACGATCTTGCCAGACGAGAAAATCAGTGCCGAGGTCTTGGGTTCCTTGATGCGGATTACAAGACCTGGGAATTGCTCAGGATTATACTCAGTATTGCTCAGCGTGGCCGCCATCTTCTCCAACGGAATGTCGTGTCCGAGGTTCGCGCTGACGACGATATTCACGACTTTGATTTCCCGCTGACCCTTTGCAGCCGCCTTTGCCTTCTTGGGCTTTGCCATAATGTTCACACCCCCATTTCAGGTGAACTGTTTTTATAGGTTTATAGAGGGGCTATTTAAATACTTTCGTATTTAAATATGACTATTCTCGCGTCGAGACCTCCACCATTTCCTGTGGAACATTTCCAAGAATATTTTTCTATATAAAAACTAATAAACTTTCATCAGCTTTCTCAGGATGCTGCTGAAGGCGATGGAGAAGATAATATAGCTCCAGATCCAGCTCAACGAGAAGCTGCCGATGCTGATGACCTTGACCTTGTCGTGCACGGTCTCGATGGTCTTCACGGTCTTGTCGCGGACCATCACGAGCGGCTTCAGGTATTCGCGCTTGGTCGTCACGATGAGGTCTTTCGTGTACGTCTTGCCGTTGATCGCGAACGCGAGCCCCGGGGCGCTGTATGTCCCCGGCTCGTCTGCCTTGAATGTGAAAATCGCGATGCCATCAGTGGTTTCCTTGGGATTCTCGCTCGTGAGCGTGACGCCTTCAGGTGCAGTGGCATTGATGAGCGTCTTGCCCAGGCCTTTCTCGAATTCAATCCTGACTGAGAATTCCTGGCCAGGCATCACCGGCTCGTATGCGAGCCGGTCCTGCATCCAGCCGAAAATCAATAGGATCGGGATCAAGGTGAAGAACATCGGCCTGAAGCTCTGCCGCATCATCTTCATGCTCATCTCCATATGCTGCTTCTGCACCGCGAGCATCTTCTCAGGATTGTCCTTCAAGGCCTTCATCTGCTTCTGGAGTTCCTTGCTCTCTTCCTTGAGATGCTTCATCAGGTCTTGGTCAGTCGTGAACTTCGTGATGACCACGATGATGAGCGAGATGATCAATGACAAAATCGCGATGCTCCAGAACGGCGGCATTGCGAGGAGCCAGCCGAAGATGAGATCGAAGAACGGGTTCAGGAACGCGACCATTCATCCACCCATGAACTTGCGCATCATCGGGTTCCTGCCGCATCGAACCTTTTCAAAAGGTTCGATCGAAAGAGCCGTGGAATTGCCGCTTCGCGTCAATTCCACATCACTGTTGTAGCACATTTAGCCCCCCATAAACTTTCTCATCATGGGATTCATGTCCATCATGTGCTGCTTGGCGACATCCTCGTACAAGCGATAGATGATCATCACGGTCAACAACAGGCCGGTCCCGTTCGTCAATGCGCCTGACAAGTCTGCCAGCGCGGCCAGGACGCCGACCACGATCGCGCCCATCACAGTCAATGGCGTGATGTAGCGTTCCAGCAGGCGTTCAAGCACGCGCTCGTCCTTCCTGAAACCAGGGATCTGCAAGCCAGACTTCATGATCTGCTTGGCCTGCGAGCGCGCGTCCATCCCTGACGTCTGCACCCAGAAGTACGAGAACACCACTGCTCCTGCGACGAGGAAGAGCAAGTACACCACTGCATGGCCGATGTCCGCAAACGTCAATGAGCCGCGGATGAGCTTGCCTACGATGTCAGGATAATAGATCCACGCGACGAAGCCCGTGGCGGGTGTGTTGCCCACGAACGTGCCCAGGACAGGATACCCCCACCGCTGCAGCAAGTGCGCCCACAATTGGATGTTCGCGATCAACGCAGACATCAGGATGACCGGGATGTTCGACGTGTAGATGAAGCTCAATGGCCAGCGGATGCCGTGACCGCGAATCCTTCCAAACGACAAGGGAATCTCAACCTTCATGCTCTGCGCGTACACGGCGATCACGAAAACCAAAACCGTTGACAAAACACCCGCGAACATCAGCAATGCAGTCTGCGGGTCGCCACGAGCCAGACTCTGGAACAATGCAGGAATCGCGCCAGCCATGATCTCCGGGTTGTTCGGCGACGGCAACGGCGACAGCGCCCGGATGAAGACGCTCTGGCTGACTCCTGCCGCGATGAACAACGAGATGCCTGAGCCAAAGCCCCACTTGCTCACGACCTCATCCATGAACATGATCAGCAAACCGCCGAGGAACAGCTGGAAGACCAACAAGAGCTCCAGCGTGAAGAAGGTCGGGGTGCCCACCAAGGCCTCAGGCGGCGCCAGGCCGCCCATGAAGACATAGATCGCCCCCTCGAAGATGACGAAGAAGATGCTGAGCAATTTCTGCACGCCCTGGAAGGTGCGTTTTCCTTCGTGCGTGGTCAAGTCGAACTTCAGCAAGCCAGAACCGTTCAGCAATTGCAGCACGATGCTTGCCGTGACCAAGGGGCCGATGCCCAGGCTGATGATCGAACCGAATGAAGCTCCCAGGATGATGGACAGGATCTGGAATTGCTGCAAGGCATTCTGGCCCAATCCGAACAACGGGATGAGGCCGAGGACGAAGAACAGGACGAGCATGATCAGCGTCCACTTGAACTTCTCCTTGAAGCCAAGCTTGCGCTGCGTGGGCGGAGCCACTTCCGGAAGATTATACAAGATATTCTTGTACCAGGACATCGTTCAGCCTACTTCGCCACGAGCAGTTCGCCGCCCGCGGCCTTGACCTTCTCGATCGCATCAGGAGCAGCGCGGGCAGCAGTGATCTTCCACTTATGCCGTACCTTGCCGGTGCTCAGCACCTTTGTATAGCCTGCCTTGGCGAGATCGATCGTGACCATCCCATTCTGCTCAGTCGCGTGCTTGGCAGCCAGGAGCGACGGGAGCTTGTCCTCGAGATCACGCAGGTTGATGACCGTGTCGTGCACCTGCGGCCCATGGTGGATGAAGCCGTGCTTGCCCATCAACTGCTTGGCCCAGAGGCCTCTGCGTGGCGCCTTTGCGTTCGCCTTCTTGCCCGAGCCTGCATTGCCTGCTCCGCCCTTCTGGCCTGAGCCGCGATGCACAAGCCCCCAGCCGCACGTCCGCGAACCGCGGTGCTTGGTGATCTTCTTCCTGCGTTTGACGACCATTTAGACCATCCTCATTAGCAAATCATTGATTTTCTCGCCGCGATTGCCCAATGCGCCGCCCTTTGCGAACGGCAACTTGATGCCTTTGCGGCCATATCCCTTGCGCGGCGGCGGCAATGCGAACCAGCGGCCCTCGCCGCGTGCGCGGAACGCGAGCTTCTTCGCCGTGTCGTCCGTGACCGGTCCCCAGGTGACGAAGGACTGCACCTTCTTGAGCTGTCCTTGCACGCTCGGGCTGTCCTCGACGATTGTCGCGTGGTGGCGCTTGCGCAGGTTCAACTGCACCATCGCGCGCACGATGTCGTGCCTGATGCGCACCTGTCCACGGACCCGGATGATTGCGATTTTTACCATTACCTCGCCAACCTCCATTCTGTCATACCTCTTGTTGAGGTTGGCGACGGTGCTGAAAATGCTTGCATTTTCATCATGCCTCGGTCGCCACCTTGCCTACCACGCGCGCGACGCGTTCAGCGTGCGCCGGCAGGATCTTGGTGCTATTGAGCTTCTTCAATGCGTCCACCACTGCGCCGATGAGATTCGTCGCGGTGCGCAGGTTGCCATCAGTCTTGCTCCACACATCCTTGATGCCTGCGAGCTTGAGGATTTTCGCCGCTTCCTGCTCCATGATCAAGCCCTTGCCCTTGGGCGCAGGCTTCAACGTGATCCTGATGGAACCGCACTTGCCTTGGACCGAGAACGGAAGGCTGTGCGGGGTCTTGCAGCCGCACTCCCAGGAACCGCAGCCGCGCGCGATCTTGAACACGCCGAGCTTCGCGTTGCGCAACGCCTTCTCTCGCGCCGGAACCGTGTCCTTTGCCTTGCCCTTGCCCACGCCGACATAGCCGTTGCCATTGCCGACCACGGCGATGCACTGGAAGCTCGGCTTGTTGCCTTCAGGCGTCTTCTGCTGTGTCTGCTTGAACACACGCTTCTGGCCTCCGCCGAACTTGCCCTTTGCCTGACCGATCATCAGCAAGTCATTCTGCATATTCGGAAGCAGCACGTCAACGACTGTCGCTTCGAGAATCTTCATTCCTTTGTCCAGAATCTGGTCGATGTCGGTGATCTCGCCGGCCTTGACCTTCTGGCCGATGCTCGTCTTGGGATTCCAGGAAGTCGTATCAAAGCCTTCCTTCTTGCCCTCGAGCGCCTCTTCCTCAGGGATCTCGGTGATGACGTCCTTCTCGATCTCGAGCTTGACGTCCTCAACGACCGGAGCGATGATCGCTTCTGGCACTCCTGCAGGAGCGACCTTCTTTTCCTCTGCGTTGTCTTCCTTGGCTGCTTCTTGTTTTTTCATGCGAGTACCTTCTTCTTGATGTCTTCCAGGTGCGCAGGCAGGTCCTCAGGAGCCAGGCCTGCTTTCAGGTAATTATTGAACGTGCGCTTGTACTTCTCCGCATCCGCCTTCAGCTGCTTCGCCCAGGCCGCGATGTGCTCGCCCTTGATGCGCTGCTCAGACGGCAGGATCTCCTTGGCGTGCGGCACTGCCACGCCGGCATCAACGATGCCCTTGAGCGCGGCAAACCACACCGCGCCCTTGATGGACACGTTCAGCCCGATGTCCATCACGGCCTTGGCGATCTTCTTGGCCTTCGCCTTCTTGCCCAGGAGCAGGCCGCACAAGTATGCCGCAGGAAGATTGTTCAAGGCGCCCTTCCAGCCGAGCTTGCGCAATTCGTGCGAGTGCACGCTCACCAAGACCTTGTCTCCTGCCGGCGTGTATTCCACGACCTGCATCCAGAGGTTCTTGAGCGAGCGCCTGACCACGATGCGACGCTCGCTGCCGGTCAGCAATTTCAAGCGTGTCTTGTAGTCAGTCTTGCCTTGCCGTTTCCTGCGGTACCTGACCGCGAACGTTGGTGATTCTCTCATTTACTTCTTCAGGAACAAGTCCTGCTCTTGGAGGAACAACTTGATGTGGCGCGTGCTTCTGAAGAAGCCGCCCTTTGCCTTGGCATAAGCCATCTTGAACGTGTCGTGCGTGATGTGCTCGTTGTCGCGCAATCGCTTCAACAGGTCACGCTGCGTGCGGACCGTGCGCATCCATTGCATCTTGTCATCTGCGCGCGCATTGGCCGAGCCCTTGCGCGAACCGTGACCGACGCGGCGGCTCTTGCGCTTCTGCGCGCGTCCTGCGCGCGTCCGGAACTGCGAGATGCCGCGCGCCGGAATACGGGTGATGACCTTGCTGTTGATGAGCCTGCGGATGTCGAACTTCGTGATCGCTTCCTTGATCTCCGTCAGCTTTGCCTCGTCGAAAATGATGCGCTTGGGCGAGCACTTCAGCACGCTTGCGGCAAGCCGGCGTTGGAGTCTCATGCTGACCTCTGCGTCAGGACCTTATCCTTCTCCTGCTTGTCCTGCTTCTTCTTCTCTTCCTCAGTGACCTTTTGCGCGAGCTCGGGCTTCTTGGTCTTCGCTTCCTTCTCTTTCGCCTTGGTCTCCTTCTCCTTCGTGACCTTGGTCTTTGCTTCCTTGCGCGCGATGATGCTGTCCTGCGCTGCCTTGAGCTCGGCATCGACATCCTTCACATTCAGGACCCTGACGCCGAGCTGCTTTGCCTGCGTCAGCAAGGCCATCCGCCTGGGCAATCCGAGCGTGCTTCCCAGGATCGCGCCCTGGGTCTTGGCATCGAGCTTGCTGAGCTCATTGAGCGTGTGGATGAGGATGGGTTCGAAGCCTGACGGGTGCAATCCGCGCACTGCGGCAGGACTGCCATAGCTTGGATGGACCAGGGCGCGGTGGCCTGCGAAGCGGTGGCGCATCTTGCTGTGTAGACCCCGGGGGCGGCGCCACGGCAACGGGATGCACGCGCGCTTCTGATAGTCTTCCCTGATGAAATCCGGCTTCTTTGCCTTCAATTGTTTCCTGAGCTTGAGCAATTTCTCCTTGGTCATTATGCTTCTTCACCTGGCTTCGCCGTGATGTAAATGCCGTCCTGGAACGTGCGCTGGTCCTTGTTCGGCTTGAACGTCAGCAATTCCATCAAGCTCGCGGTCTGGCCTGCCTTCTCGCGGTCGATGCTCGTGACCGTGATCTCCTGGCCCGCGATCTTGACTTCCACGCCTTGCGGGAACACGCATTTGCGCGCCACTTTCTCGCCGAGGAAGTTCTTGACCGCAAACTCATTGCCTGCGATCGCGGCCGTCATCGGGAAGTGGCCTGAGCAGATCTTGAGCTTGTACACCCAGGGCTGCTGGACTCCCTTAATCATGTTGTTCAGGTGCGCGCGGAACGTGTACAGCATCTTCTTCTCGCGCTTCGAGGCCTTCTTCGCCGCGAACGTGACCTTCTGGCCTTCTGCCTTGAGCGTGACGCCCTGCGCAACCATGCGCCGAACTGATTCTCCCTTCGGTCCCTTGACCGCGACGTTGCCATGGTCGATGGTGACCGTCACTCCTTGCGGCACCTCGATGATTTCCTCGTAATGCTGTTTCATCAGTAGCAGTAGGCGATCAGCCGGCCCCCCAGGTTCTTCTCTTTGGCCTCATCGTGCGTCATCAATCCCTTGATCGTTGAAACGATAATCACTCCCACGCCCTTGGCAGGCAGGAAGCGCTTCTCGAACTTCTCGTATTCATCCATGGTGACTGCGAATCGCGGCTTGATGACGCCGCACTTGTTGATGTTGCCGAGCAGGTTGACCTTGAGCACGCCACCACGCGCCTCAGTGACATCCTCTGCGATGCCCACGTAGCCTTGCTCATTCATGATGGTGAGCACGCGCTTGGTGATCCTGGATGCAGGGTGGACCAAGTACTGTTTCTTCCCGACCTTATCGTAGTTCACGATGCCGGACAATGCGTTTGCGAGGGTGTCATTCAACATGGTTCATCACGTGTATTTCTTGAATCCGATCTTGATCGCGATCTCCCGGAAGCAATGCCTGCACATCGACAGGCCGTACTTGCTGATGTGCGCGCCAAAACGCCCGCAGTTCTCGCACTTCGCCGAGACCGTGACGCCGGTGCTGCGCTTCTTAGGAGCATTATGCTTCATGTACTTCTTGAGGATCACGGGCTTTGCCTTCAATTGATGGAATGCCTTGCGCCAGTCCTTGATAGTCATTCTTGCTCACCTACCTTGACATTGAACTGCTTGGAAAGGAAATCGATTGCCTCTTCCTTGGTCACCAAGTGCTTGCGCGGAATCTTCCGTTGCCGCATGCGGCGGCGCTTGATGCGGTAGCCTGGGCGCTCGAGCGTCACGCAGACCTCGAGGCCGATGATTCCGATCTTCGGGTCATAATTGACGCCGGGAATGTCGATGTATTCGGGAATGCCGAACGAGATGTTGCCGCCTGCATCAAACTGCTGCGGCTTGAGCTTGTTCTCCTTTGCCTGCAAGAGGCGCGAGAGCAGTTCCTGCGCCGGCTTCTTGCGGAGCGTGAGCTTGCAGCCGATCGGCAGCCCTGGCCTGAGGCCCCAGTTCGGGATCCTCTTCTGCGTCACAGTCTTCACTGGGTCGATGCCGGTGATCGCCTTGATGAGGGCGACGCCTTTCTCGAGCTTCTGCGTGTCCTTCCCTGCACCAATGTTCAGGGTGAGCTTCTCTATCCGCAACGTACGCATCGGGTTCATGTGGTGAGTTTGAGCACGGGCTTGTCCTTGCCGATCACGAGCGCGTAGCGCTTTGCCGTGGCGATGGACTGGCCGTTTGCCGTGAAGATGATCTCGTCGTCCTCGACCGATTCGAGCGTGCCGAAGGTGCCGATGTGCTTGCCGCCGAGCAAGTAGAGCAGTGCGCCTTTCTCGAACGCCAGGCGCTGCATGACCTTCTGGTCAGGAACGCTGAGGACGAGCGTATCGTTCGTGTTGGCGGCGTTCTTTTCCGCAAACATATTGCGGCCGTCATTGAGGTTGTACTGGAGCTTGCCGCCCTTGACCGCGGTCTTGTTCACGACCTTGCACGGCTTGCTCGTGGCCTCGTTCTTCGGGATCGTGATAAGCTGCAAACGCGCCTTGGCGTCGAACACGACGCGGTAGTATTCGCTCGACGCAGGCAATGCGATGGTGTCCAAGATGCCTACTGGTGCCTTGACGTCACGCACGCGTTTGCCATCCACGAGCACTTTGTGGCTGTGCAGGATCTTCTTTGCTTCTGCACCTGTGCGGGCGTGACCAAGCTGCTTGAGCACCATGGAGATGGGCATGCTTTCGCTGAGTGTGTGCGCGCCCGGCAGGGGCTTCTGGATGTACTTCGTGGTCCTGCGGGCGATGAACCAGCTCTTCGGCGAATTCAACCGTTTCAAGTGCCTGCTCATGGTGATTTCACTTCTCCCAGCCTGCGCTTGTCAGCGAGGTCGAGTTCTTGGATCAGGAGATTGGACGGGTGCATCGGATACATCGCCTTGCTGCCGTCGCGCTTGATGAGCTCGATGCCGGTGATGTACACCTTCTGCTGCTGGACATTGATGCGCTCGATCTTGCCGGATTTGTTTCTGAACGAGCCGCGCATCACCTGGACCTTGTCGCCCACCTTGAGGCGGATGGAACGGCGCTTGTGCTTCTGGCGCAATTCCTTGGACAAGTGTCCTGCGATGAAAGCGCCCTGCGCGTGCAATGGCGCGTTGCGTACTGCGGCGCGCTGCTTGCGCGGTTGGACGCTGCCTTTCCAGGATGGATTCCAGTTCATGTGTTCACACGATCATCGTTGATAATTTCGCGACCGCAGGCCAGCGCTCGGCGACTTCCTTGGCAACCGGGCCCTTGATCATCGTGCCCTTGGGATTGCCGAACTCGTCCTTGAGCACGGCTGCGGCATTGTCCTCGAACTTGACGCGGGTGCCGTCCAGGCGGCGGAACTCCTTCTTCTGGCGCACGATCACGGCCCGCACAACCTGCTTGCGCATGTCCGGCTTGCCTTCGACGACCGACGCGGAGATTACGTCGCCGATACCACCTGCTTCGTAGCGTCCGGTACGGGTCTTGTGACCGATCACGGTGATGACCTTGAGGATTTTCGCTCCGGAATTGTCACAGGCGATGAGACGTGCACCGTGCGGCAACGGCCTGCCGATGTGCGCCTTCACTGCCTTCATCGGGGCACCTCGGTCTTCGGAGCCTTCTCCGCCTTGACTTTCGCTTCCTGCATCAACGCTGCCTTCTCGATGAACAGGCGCTCGGCGCCGGTCCGTTCCAGGATCACGAAGTGCTTGGTCTTGCTGATCGGCCGGCATTCCATGATGCGGACGATGTCGCCTTCCTTCGCGTCGATGCACTCAGGATTGTGCACGGTGAGCGTGGTGCGGCGTCGCTCGTACCGCTCATACTTCGGGACGTGATACCTGCGCTCCCATTCCACGATCGCCGACTTCTGCGCGCGCGCAGACTGGACCGTGGCCGTGAACGCCCTGCCGTGGACCTTCGTGGTCCCGTGCTTCGGGCAATGATTGTCCTTGCATTGTTCTGCCATTTTCCCTCACTTGATGACGATGGTCTCAGGAGCGAACCCCATGCTGATGAGGAGGTCGCGCACCTTCTGCTTGTGATCGCGCTCTGCCGCGAGGGTCGATCCCCCGCCGCCTTGGAGCTCGATGCGTCCTTCCTTGACCGTGCCGCCGCAGGCCAGCTTCGCCTTCAATTGCTTGGCGAGTTGGTCCAGGTCGATGTCACGGACGCCTTCGATGATCGTGTATTTCTTGCTGAACTTCTTTTGCACAATCTGGATGGTGACCTTTTGGGTTTCCTTTGCGATGCTTTCGCACACGCACAGCTCTTGCGGCAAGCCACACCGCACGCAGACACTCATTTCTTGGGTGCCTCCATGGGTTGAGCTGCTTTGCTCGCAAGAATCATCTCGATCCTCGCGATCGTCTTCTTCGCAAGCCTGAGCTTGCGCGGATTCTTCGGCATCGTGCCGATCGCGACCTGCGCGTTCTCCTTCATCAGCTCCTTCTTGAGCTCGAGGGACTTCTCGCGCAGTTCTGCCGGCTGCAATGCCTTGAGTTCCTTGAATTTCATTGTGCGCTCTCCGCCGGAGCGGCTTCTGCCTTATGCTCTGTCTTCTTTCTGCGGGCGCGCGGCTTCTTCGGTGCCTCTTCCTTGACCGGCGCTGGTGCCGGGAGCTCCTTCCGGACCTCGATGTCATCTGGCAAGTGCACGCCTGGTGGCATGATCGCGACCTTGACGCCGATGGTTCCTGCGCGCAGGGTGGCGAACGTCTTGGCGCGCTTGACTTGCGTCAGCGCGACATTGCCGCACTTCTTGAGATAGCCCTGGTAGAACCGCCAGGACTTCGCGCGCGCGCTCGGCACCTTGCCTGAGATCCTGATCTCGATGCCCAATGCTCCGGCGTTCATCACGTCCTGCATCGTCTTGTGACCGATGGCCTTGAACTTCTGGGCGCCGAAGCGTTCCAGAGTTGAGGCGATGCGTTCCGCGACGATCTGCGCGTCCAGGTTCGGGTTCTCGACCTCGGCGATCTCGATCTGCGGATTCTCGAGATTGAATTTCCTCTTGAGCATGTTCGTGAGCTTCTTGATGTTCTCGCCCTTCTTGCCCACCACAAGGCCGGGGCGCGAAGCGTGGATGATGATCTTCTCTCCCAACGGCGTGCGCACGAGCTTGGTCGAGCTGTGGCCCACGTTCTTCATGGTCTGATCGATGTACTGCTGGATCTGGAATTCCTTGACACGTTCTGCGACGAATTTTCGTTCAATCATTGTTTCACGACCTCTTGTTTCGATGATGCGGGGGCTTGCTTCTTCTCAGGCACCGCCTTCTTTTCTGACGCTGCCTGTTTCTCTGCTTTCGGCACCCTCTTCTCCGGCTTTGCCGCGCCCTTGACCTCGCTCACGATGATCTCCACATGCGCGCGCTTGCCCTGCCTGCGGCGCTTGCGGCCGTAGCGGTAGTTCGTCGGGCCGTGCTGGGCAGCGATGTGCCGCACGACCAGGTTGGACGTGCTCAGGCCCTTGAATTGCGCGTTCGATTCTGCGCTCTTGAGCAGCTTGAGGATGTACGTGCACGTGTTGATCACGAACCTGCCTGCTGCCATCCCGTGCTTGTGACCAGTCTCCTTGTTGAAGCGCGTGATCGGCACCGGCCGCTTCATCGCGATCACGTCCTCGAGCATCTTCTTCGCCTTCTGGACGTTCTTGCCCCGGATGAATTTCGCTACCTCATACGATTGCTTGTACGAGACAGGCATGGCTACGCCGACTGCCTTGGCCTCGTTGGCCGATGCCTGGGTCGTGTAGCGGTATGTCGTCATGGTTTACCTCACGCTGAGCGATGCGCTCGAACGCGTCGCGCCGATTCCTGGAGCGGAGTGCGAGACCTTCCTGCGCGTCATCGCGAACTCGCCGAGGCGGTGGCCGAGCATGTCCGGCTCGATCTGCACTGGCGTCCATTCCTTGCCATTGTGGACTTTGATGAGCCTGCCCACCATCTCGGGCAGGATGATCATGTCGCGGCAGTGCGTCTTCGGGTCCTTCTCTCCGGCGCGGAGATTCTTGAGGAAGATCTTCTGCTGTTCGGTCAGGCCGCGCTTGAGCGTGCGGCGCGAGCGTGCCGGGATGAGCTGCATGAATTGGGGGATGTCCATCTGCTTGATCTCGTCCAGTTTCTTTCCGCGGAACAGGAATTCTTTTGCCATCGGTTACCTCTTACTTCTTCCTTCCGGTGCGGCGCGGCCACATCTTTCCGGCCTTGCGTCCTGGCGGTGCGTGGTGACCGACCGGGCGTTGCTTTGCCTTCCTGCTCGTGCGCTTGTTGCCGAACGGGTGGTCGACCGCGTTCTGCGCTGCGGCGCTCTGACGCGGATAGCGCTTGTTGCGTGCGCGCGCCTTGTGATGCCGCGTGCCTGCTTTGAGGAACGGCTTCTCCACACGACCGCCGCCTGCGACCATGCCGATCATGGCACGGCATTTCGCCGGCAGATTCTTGAGCTTCTTGCTCGGAAGCAGGAGCGTGACGTACTCTGGAGTCTTCGCGATGACACGGGCGAACACGCCTGAACTGCGGCAGAACCTACCGCCATCGCCGGGCTGGAGCTCGACGTTGTACACCGGCGTTCCTTCAGGGATGTCGTTCAATGCGAGCACGTTGCCTGGCTCGATCGCTGCGCCCTGGCCCATCGCGACCTTGTCGCCGACCTTGACCCCCTCAGGAGCCAAGAGCAAGCAGGTCTGGCCATCAGCGTACTGGATCTCTGCCATTGGCGCCGAATGGCCAGGGCAGTGCACGAAATCAATGATCGTCCCTTCCAGCAATTGCGCCTGAGGCGGGCGCATCTTGGAATCTCCCTTGAACCGGAAGCTCAATGACCGATAGACCGGTCCGCCCTTTCCACGCGCTTGCTGGATGAGTGATTTTCCCATATTACATCAGTCCGAGGCTCGTGGCGATGTCAATAGCCGGGCTCTCAGGAGCGAAACGCACATACGCGCGCTTCTCTCCGCCCGTGACCAAGGTGTTCACGCGCATCACTTTCGCCTTGAACAACTCCTCCACTGCCTTCTTGATATCCGGCTTGCTCGCCCTGCTGTCAACGACAAAGACCAACTTGTTCTCTGCCTCCATCAGGCGGATCGCCTTTTCGCTTGAAACAGGATACTTGATGACCGAGGTCGCGGGAAGTGCAATTTTCATTGGAACAACTTCTCCTTCGCGAGCTTGTCGATCGCGTTCGCCGTGAACAACGTCAACCTACCAGGAACCGCTCCTGGCGCGAGGACTGACGCATTGAGCCTGTTGACCATCGCGACATCGACGCCGGCGATGTTCTTGGCTGCCTTGAGCAGCTTGCAATCGCCGCCGACCACGATCAACGGGCCTGCGGCAGTGCGGTACTTGCGGCCGCGGGACTTGCCCTTGCCTGCGCGGATCTTCTTGCGGCTCGAGCGCTGCAATTCCTGCTCGAGACCGAGCTTGAGCAATGCCTGCTCGACCGCAGTGGTCTTGTCCAACGCCTCGAAGGCGTTGCTCACGATGAACGGGAATGCTTGCGGGAGCACGTGACCGCGCTGCGCGACGACCTGCTTCTGCACGGTCGCTGCCAAGGCGCTGCGGATCGCCTTGCGGCGTTCCTTATCGTTGATCTTTTGCTCCCAGTCCTTGCTCGCGACCGGCGGGTGCGCCCTGCGGCCCTTCACGGTGCCGGGCGCGAACGCGCCAACCCAGTTCATCTGAGTGCCGTTCCTGCTGAGGATCTTCCTGGGAACACGCGAGATGCCGTGACCGTACGAGCCGCGATACTTGCGACGCCTGCGCGAGAGCTTTGCCGAAGCCTTCTTGCCTGCGCGCGGATCGCTCGAGTACGGCTGACGCTCGTGACTCCAGATCGCCTCGACCGCGCGCTTGATGAGGTCAGCGCGCACCGGCTCTGCGAACTGCGCCGGCAATCGCTTCTTGCCTTCCTCGGCATTCGCTGGTGTCTTGATGGTGACTTCCATGGTCATTGCTTCGAGGCCACGCTGATGTGCGTGACGCTCGGCGCCTCCTTGGGGATGTTCTTGTTCGAACGCAATGGCGTCGTGAACTTGATGAGCCGCTTGGCCGGGCCGATGAGCGAGCCCTTGATGAGCATATACTGCGTGTTGATCAAACCATAATGGAGGATGCCCCCTGCAGGATTGATCTTGGCAGGGTCTTCGCCGATCTGCACGATCCACTTATTGTATTCGGTGCGCTGGTGGAATCCCATCTGTCCCTGGTGCGCGACCGGCCAGTTGAAGCTGCCGTGCCAGGGTCCCAACGTGCCAGGGCCGCGCGTCGTCTTCTGTGACTTGTGCGAGCGGATGCTGACGCCGAAACGCTTGACTGGTCCTTGGAGGCCCTTGCCGGTGCTGATGGCATGACTGTCCACCTGCTGCCCTGCGGCGAACACGTCGGTGAGCTTCACGTCCTTACCGAGCACGGTCTTTGCATACTCGAGCTGCTGTGGTGCGGCGCCGCCTAAGCCGACCTCGAAGACCTCTGGGGTCTTTTTCAGGTTGATGAGCCTCGGCTGCGTGTGCACGAGCAGGCGGAATTCCTTATACTGTTCGGGCTTGAGCTGGTCGATTTTTGTCTTGGATTGCTTGGGAAGCGGAAGAACGCGAGAAAGATCCTTGTCGAGCTTGTCTGCCCAGACGCAGGTGGAGAGCACGGGTTTGTTGTTGAGCGTTCGGTAACAATGCACGCCCGCGACCTTCAATGGCGGACATTCGACGATCGTGACCGGCACTGCGATCGGCTCGCCTTTGGTGTGGCTTGTCGCCTTGTTGTCGGTGACGATGAGATGGGTCATCCCTGCTTTGTAGCCGGCGAATCCCAATGGCTTCGCATCCTTGCCTGGCGTCCAGGTGCGGATGCGCGCGTGCGTGGAACTAGCCCGCTTGCGCGGCCAGAACTGCATCGTTCCTCGACGTGGTTGTCGAACGCGTGGCATAGAGCCTGCACTCTTTCAGGTATTGTTTGTTGGTACGATACGACTACCGTACGTGCTCCGACCAAGTGCCTTTTGCGGAGTTCTTCAAGAAGCCAGTTGTCCCACTTCCTGACGATGTACTGAAAAACTCCTTTTCAGGCTAGTCAGATACGTCCGCGGATTCAGAAGCTGTTTATAAAGCTTCCTGTATGTGTCGTCACGTTGTGTTAACCTATTTAACAAATGAGGCTCATTCCTGTGATTTATTCTCGGCAACAGCATTGTTAGTCTGTTTAACAGATTTACCTTTAATACGCTCTTTTGTTAAACTCACTAACCTCTGTTTCTTCAATGCATAATTGACCGGGTTTTTGATCCTCGGCGAGAATTCCTGCGCGCCGGGAGCGCTGTTCGCGCCGCAGAACGAATCAGGATCGCACACGCCCATTCCGACGAGATACGCCTTGTTCGCGCAGTTCGGCGGCAAGGCCTGTTTCTTGATTTGCTGATGATACCGCACGTGACCGACGATCAATTGCTCACGCAAGGGTTCAGGATTGCGCTTGTTCCATTCCCGCAAGTACTGTTCAATCTGCTCGTGATTCCATCCCAAGCTCGAGAGGAAGTTCATCAGCACGAATAACGCGCGCTTCTTGCCGTCGACCAAACCCTTGCTGATGTTCTGGATGCACGGCGGAAAATACTGTTCAGGAACCGCTGCCAACGGAATCGCGAAATCCTCTTTCGGACGCAACGAACGCCTCTCGTCCTTCATCGATGCAGGAGGGTGGAAATCAAACGCCTGCACAAGCAGCTTGCTCGCCTCGCCGGGCACGACCTTCTTCGGCAAGAAATCATGATCAACCATCACGCGCTCAGGAATGGCAGAGGCCTTGTCAAAATCAAGGATTTTCTTCGGATGGACCGGAATCGAGACCAAGCCAGACTTCTCGTTGAATGAATACGGCATTCGGTACAAGTGCCTGCTCGAGATCAAGACCGTGTCGATCGTGAGGAGCGCGAACGGGTCGAGATTGCCTTTCTTCATCAATGCCGCCTTTTCCTTCTTGGTTTTCGCCAGGATCTGCGCGATGGTCTCGTGCTCGAGCATCCTGCTCGCCAAGTGCGTGCGGATCATCTCCTGCAAGTATGTCGCGATCTTCCTCGGCCCATCAGGAAACAGGTTTTTTGCCTCCTGACCATGCACGCGCTCGGGCAAGGCCGCGAACGGGACCGCGATGTGGAAGCCGTGATTGCCTGAGAACTTGATGCCCAGATGCTCGATGCCATGATACTGCAAGGCGTGCACGAGCAGGTCTGCGGCGATCTGCGAATATTCCAGCCACGGGCAATCGATGTCCAATATTAAATCCCAGCCCTTGCGCAGCTCATCGAGCTCCTGCTTCCTCAGGCTCGTGTCGAGCTGCAACGGATTATGCCAAAGTTCTTCCGAGCAATGAAAGCTCGTGGCGCCGTTCTTCGCGAACTCAAGAACGTCCTTCGTGTGATTGAGCACATCCGGCCGCTTGCCGAAGCCTTTGTCGCCGTACTTGACCGCGACCTCCTTATCTTTCGCCGCGAGAACAATCTCCTCACCGATGTCCTGGCGCTTGTAGTGCTTCAGCAGCGTGCTCAGATGAATCATCACATACCCCAACGCAACCCTTAAGAGCTTCCTATATATAGTTTATGTCAAGAACCGCTTGCAAGCGGTTCTTGAGCATGCTCGACAATCTATACTAAAAATATATAATCTTGTAGATTGTCGACATGCCGATGCTCGACCTTGACCAGTGGGTGGCAAAGCTCGTCGAAGAACAGCCGTTCATCCTCGTTGAAGGGCCCAAGGACAAGGCATCCTTGCAGAAGCTCGGGCTCGAGAACATCATCACGCTCAAAGGCAAGCCCTTGTACAAGGTCGTTGAGCGCGTGGCTGAAGAGACTGATGCGTGCATCATCCTCACTGACCTCGATGCTGAGGGAAAGAAACTCTATGGCCGCTTGCGGTCAGACCTTCAGAAGCACGGCGTGAAGGTGGATGACCGCTTCAGGCATTTCCTGTTCAAGGAGACTGATTTGCGCCAGATTGAGGGCTTGTTTCGCTACGCACAACGTCAGGAACGATGACCGTGGTATCACGATACAGCCGCGGATATGACGTCACATTCTTCTGCGCCGGCAAGGGATCAGTGATGACTCCCCGATGCATATCCCAGAGCTTGGTCACGCGCGTCCGCACCGTAGCACGTTCTCCTCTACATTTCAATAATGCAACCGTTCGGTTCTCCAATGCTTGGATGAGATCTTCACCCGCACGCAAGCGCGTCCTATTGGACGTGTGCAGCGGAATCGCGTAGTTGGTCACCACTTGATGTTCCTTTCCTGTGCTCACGTCCACGTTCACGCTCACCAGATCAGCGATCACCCGCGCTTTTCCGCCGGATACATACTTCACCATCGTCGCATAGGGATTGACGAACAATGAACACTCGATCTCGCCCAAAACCGCCATCACAAGACGGCCTGCCGCATACACCGCATCTGCATGCGCAGTGTCCTTGAAGATCACCAGGTTTTTCTTGAAACCAGGGTCAGAGCGGACCACCAGCACTCCCAGATCAGTCGCATAGGTCAACGTGCCGTCTTCCTGGCACTCCATCTCCAGCCGATCGAGCTCCAATGTCTTCATCAACGCATCAAGTCGTTGCTCAAGAAACGCATCCAGGTGGTGGACCAGGTTCGCGGCAGGTTTTACCGTTTCCAGAGAAGGAGGTATGATCCAATAGCATTCCTCGTAACGCTTGTCTTCACCCATACGGTCTCTCTCCTGCAAACTCTATAAAAACCTGTTGACTCATTCATAACTTATTTATAGTGCGCTCGATTGGATGCATCCATGTGGAACCACGTCAAGACCGCGCTCTTGCTCGGCGCATTGTCCGGACTCGTGCTCGCCGCAGGATACCTGATGGGTGGCAACACCGGCCTCACGGTCGCGTTGGGCTTTGCCGTGCTGATGAATTTCGGCATGTATTTCTTCTCACACAAGCTCGTCCTGGCGATGTATCGCGCGCGGCCAGCAACCAAGAACGAGTATCCGAAACTGCACCGCATCGTCGAGGAGATCGCGCACAAGATCCACTTGCCCAAGCCTGCATTGTACATCGTTCCGACCGCAACACCAAATGCATTCGCCACAGGTCCGTCTCCGAAGAAAGCAGTCGTTGCCTGTACCGAAGGCATCCTTGAACTGTTGAGCGACCATGAGCTCAAAGGAGTGCTCGCGCACGAGCTCTCGCACGTCAAGAACCGCGACATGCTCGTTACCACCATCGCCGCGACGCTCGCCGCAGTAATCAGTTATTTGGCAATGATGGCACGCTTTGCCGCGATCTTCGGCGGAGGAAGGGATGAGAATGGTCGCGGCAATATCCTCGGCATCCTCATTCTTGCGGTCATCGCGCCCATCATCGCGCTCATCCTGCAGCTCGCGATCTCACGCTCGCGCGAATACCTTGCCGACGAGACTGGCGCCCGAACGATCAAGGACCCGCACGGCCTCGCCAACGCGCTCAACAAGCTCGAACACGGCAACCGAGCACACCCGCTCAGGCACGGCAATCCCGCAACGAGCTCCTTGTTTATCGTCAACCCGTTCACTGCAGGCGGCATCGTCTCGCTCTTCTCCACGCACCCGCCGACCAAAGCAAGAGTCGAACGATTGATGAAGATGCAGGTCTAAGAATTCTGATATTCCTTCTCGACAGCGTCCTTGATTGCCTTTGCTTTCTTGTCGCCCACGCCGTCGACTTTCTTCAAGTCTTCTTCTGAGGCGTTCACGATGTTCTTGACAGACTTGAAGTGGGTGAGCAGTTCTTTCGCGAGGTTCAGGCCGACGTTCGGCAATGAACTCACGACGAATTCCTGCTGTTCTTGAACAGACATCGCGCGCTTTTCTGCGTGCGGCTGGAAGGTTTCCTTGTTCAATGCCTGCTCGCGCTTCGCGATGGCCACGAGCTGCGCGGCAGTGTCCTTCGTGTCCTTGGTATAGATGATGGGGATGCCATAACTCACCGCGATCGTGGCAAGCATGCCGCGGATCGCGTTCGGATGGATGTTCCTGACCGTGAACAAGTCCTGCGTGCCCTCCACGATGATGATGGGGCGCTCATAACTCTGCTTCATGTTCTTCAACTGCTCGAGCAAACGACCGTCGATGATGCTCTGCGCAAAGTCCTCGACGGTCTTGAATTCCACCGCGCATCGCGGCGACAAGACATAGTCTGCGACCTGCAGCATCTCGAGCTTCAACGACACGCCCATATCGACGAGCTCTTTCAGCACGCCTGTCCCTTTCTCGCGATAATCAGCGAACAACAATACCGGCTTCTCCGGCTGTTCGAACTTGTACAACGGCGATTGATGCGCGAACTTCTGCTTCAAGTCCTTGCGCAACTGGTCGAGTATGTGATGCATCTTCTTCTCCTTGTGATGCGCGCTCCACCGATAGCCCTCGTCGCGCGTGTTCTGCGCCATCAGCACCACAACCTTGCCCTTTTCCTGACGGCCAGTCCTGCCCCGACGCTGAATAGTACGGATCGCAGAAGGAATCGGCTCGTAAAACAACACGAGATCAACACAAGGAATGTCAAGCCCTTCCTCAGCAACAGAAGTACAGATGAGCACATTGTACAATCCGTCCTTGAACTGCTCAATCAATTCGATCTGCTGCTTCTGCGACAAGCCGGTGTCGCCTTTCTTCGCCTGGCCGACAAACAATGCCGGCACCACACCTTGTGCGCGCTCGAGCTCTTCCTTGATCTTCACCGCACTATCGCGGAATTGCGTGAACAGCAGGATTTTCGCCTTCTTGTTCTCGCCGATCTCCCGCGCGACCACGTTCCTGGCGATCGCGAGCTTCGGATGCTCGATGTTCTGCTCGATGAGTTTTTGCGCTTTGACGTATGCGGAACGGAAATTCAGGTCAGCGACGAGATTCTTGACAGCCTTGACCTTGCTCGTCTGCGCCTCGCTCATCAATTTCTCAAGATACTTCATCAATGCCGTGCTGCCCTGGCTTTCCAATAGCTCGAGCGCGTGCTGCACTTTCATCACTTCAGCAGCGACCGACAATGCACGCATCGTCTCAAAATCACGCTCGCCTGCAGCAAGCTTCGCGTGCAATTCCCCTTGCAATGCCAGGAGCTCACGTTTGTTGCAATAATCAATTGTCTTATGCACGCCTAACTCGCGCAATGTCGCGAGCTTGCTCTTGATGCACGCGTCCAAGAACTTCTTCACGTCAAGAAATTCTGCCGGCAATGGCACTTTGATCCATTGCACGTCAGTCTCCTGCACGTACGGCCGCACGTCAGGATCAGCATCAGTCCTGATCTCCACTGCCTCGATGAACAGGTTCTTGCATACTTCTTCGACCTTCAGCACGTCTGAGCCTGGCGAAGCGGTCAAGGCGAGGATCTTAGGATATTTCGCCTTGCGCTGATATTGCTTCGCGATGAAGTTGTAGCTGTAATCGCCAGTCGCGCGATGCGCCTCGTCAAAGACCATCAATGAAACATCCTCGAGCATGATCTTCTCGCTGAGCACGTCGTTCTCAAGCCCTTGTGGCGTAGAAAAAATGACCTTTGCCTGCTGCCATTGCTCGTGCCTCTTTGCCGGAGGAACCTCGCCGGTGAACAGCACGAATTGCCCTTCGGACAATCGCATATTCTTGCGGAACGTCTGCAAGTGCTGCTCTGCCAACGGCTTGGTCGGCGCGAGCACCACGATCTTTGACTGCGGAAAATGCTGCAAGCGCTGCGCAGCAAGCATGAACGAGATCGCGGTCTTGCCCATTCCTGTCGGCAGCACGACCAAGGTATTCTTCTCAGCAGCTGTCGAAAGAATGGTTTCCTGATACAACCGCGGCGTAAAGCCCGAAGCGAGCATACGATAATCCCAGAAAGCTGTCTTTAAATGCTTTACGCGGACTCAAGAAGGTGTCCAGTGGACTTACTTGCCCACCACTGCGTCAAAAGCCAGCGCGCCGACAACGCCCACGATCACCGCGAGCACGATGCTCCAAAGCAAACTCAGGCCTGCGCTGAAGTATAGCAGGAAGAACGCGAGGAATGCCGCGACCGTGAACGCGTACGTGAAACCGCCGCCGGTGCTCGTCTTCGCTCCGACAAACACGTGCACGCCATCCAATGGCGGGATCGGCAGCATCTGATATCCTGCGAAGAGCAGGTTGAACATCAGCAATTTCGAGAACGTCGGAATCGGCCAGAGATAATGCAACAGGAACGCGAACACGACCGCAGCCATCGGGCCGATCAACGCGACCATGCCGATCTGCCGCAAGCTCGGGCCATATCGCATCTTACCGAGCCGATGCACCGGTAGGAAATGCGCCTGCAACGCGCTCGCGGCGAACAGCATCACGCGACCATTCGTCAACAGCAATGTCAGCAGGCCGACAAACAAGCCAATCCACCAGATACGGTGCTCGATCCGATAGCCATAATGCACGCCGAGCAATCGCTGCGCGGCGTGATGGACAAAGACGCTCACGCTGACGAGCACGAACGCGATCAGGAAGTTCTTGAGCCCTTCTTCTGCATCAAAACTCGCGGTGCCCCATTGCGTGAATGAGAACATGAACGCGAACGCGATCACGAGGATGGCAAACTGCTGCCACTCGTTCATCGAGAACTCGAAATACCGCCTGACCTTGTCTGCATAATTCGTCCAAGACATGGTTCTGCCGCAGAGAATTGGGTATATTAACTTAACTGCCTGATGAGCCGCACCAATTCCTTCTCATGGCCTGCGCCCACCACGGCGACAATGCGCTTGTCAGGATTCGCGCGCATCAGCCACGCGAGCCGGTGCGCCATCACGTGATTGCGTTCTGTGACCAGGACGCGATAGATGTTCGGATACCGCTTCTGCACCTGCCTGATCATCTTCGCGATGAGCTTCTCGCTCGGCACCGTGCTCAAGTCAAACACGAATTCGCTCTTCCGCGTGATGACTCCCTTGAGCACGTCCACGACCAAGCGCCCTTTTTCCTTCCACGTCAAGGCGTGCGAGAACCGCTTCAGCGTGACCTCGATGTCCTGATCGACCAAGGCCAGGTGCGCCTTGACCTGCCGCGCGGCCTGGACTGCCTTGAGCATCTCTGCCCCTGGCTTGACGCCGACCTTCTCGCCGAGCTTGCGCTCCACCCAGGCACCGATGATGCTGAAAAGATAGCCCTTGACGCCGATGCGCTTGATATCCCTCCAGCTCGCTCTTGCCTTCTGCGGGTGCAGCAACGCATACAAGCGCTTGCGGTCAAGCTCGAGCGCGACGATGGCCGGCTGCTCTGTCAGGATGACCTGTTCGACCTTGGCGACGCTTTCTGTGGCGATATGCGAGGTGCCGATGAGCGTCAGATTTTCATAACGCATACTCCTTTGTGCGTCCAGGAACTTAAATAACCTGTGCCACAACATTTATATAGCAGAACCGCTCGCGATGACACTACTGCCGAAGAGGGAGGATTGACGATTATGCTGCGCATGAAGAAAATCTCGGACACGTTCGACATGAAAGTCTTCACCGACATGGGCGACTATTTCGGCGACATCGAGGAAGCGATCCTCACGCAAGGCAAAGTGTATGGTTGGCGCGTCCGCGCGACCAAGAACTCGTTCTTGAGCAAGGTGCTCGGGTCGGCAAAAGGAGTCGTCGTGCCTCACCAGCTCGTCAAGGCGATCGGCGACGTCTTCATCATCAGCAAGGCAGCAGTGCCGAGCTATTCTGAGGAAGAAGGCGAAGAAGCTACTGCTGCAGCGGCAGCATAAGCAGTTTTTTAAAAGTCACGTTCTCATTTTACCTATACACGGCGCTGGTCTAGTGGTATGACAGAAGCTTCCCACGCGTAACGCAGAAAAAGCTTTTAGTCCGGGTTCGATTCCCGGGCGCCGTATCCGTATTATTTTCTCCACTGCTCAACTGTCGAGAACAAACTTTCAATACCCTTGCGTAATGCTCTGCGTTCGGTGATCTTGTCGTGCGTGGCCGGGAAGATGACCCAGCGTTTGTCCAATGAGGACTGCGGGTTCACGAAATAGATGCACAAGTGCGGGTAGTGCACGAATTCTGCCCAATGCGCGATGAGGAATTCGACATTTTCTTTCGTGTTCGCGGTCACGAGCACGACGTGCTTGTCCTTCAAGCCGCTGAGCCTGCTGAGGTCGCCCAGTTCAGGCTGTACGATGATGAATTGGTTCTTGAGCGTGCCTTCCACGACCACGTCAGCGTCCTGCTCGTGCTGCTTGATCGCGGTGATCTGCTTGGTCATCACGTCCTTGCTCTTGACGTATTCGACAATCCACGAGGTCAGCGCGTCCTTCGCAGGCATACTGCTTTCTTCGTGCTGCTCCTATAAAAACATTTCTAGTATACTAAATAGTAACATTTATATATTAGTATAAGCCATTGATGCATCACGAATTACAGCGAACCAGCGACCATGGGCGAAGAACTCTTGATACGGAAAGTCGTCTCAGACCTTGTCGAACAGACGAACGAGGTCAGCCAGGCGACGAGCTCGACCGCAGACAACTTCAAGCGCATCCTGCCGACGCTCCTCGAGCGCGGACTCGACAACATCAACCTGTCGATGTTCAACGAAATCACCCGGCGGCACGTGCTCAACGTGCTCGGCGAGGAATACCAGCGTAAAGGCAAGCTCACTGAAGCGGTCAAGGCATTCATTCTCGCAGGCAACAAGCCCAAGCTCACCGAGATCGGCGAGGACTACGAACGCGTCGGCCTCTTCGGAAACGCTGTCGACTGCTACAATCTTGCGGACAATCACGCCAAACTCCTCAAGCTCGGCAACAAATGCCTCGAGGACGGACGGCTCGGCGATGCGATCAAGGCTTTCCGCGCCATCAACAACGTGGAACGCCTTGCCAAGGTCGGCGAAGACTGCCTTGCCCGCGGCAAATGGGACTATGCCATCGAGGTCTTTGCCGCAACGAAGAACCCGGCCAAGCTCGTCTTGGTCGGCGACCGATGCGTGCAAGAGCACCAGCTCGGGTATGCGTTGAAGGCATACGAGCTCGCCAAGGACAAGGACAAGCTCTCTGCGCTCGGCGACGTCTGCTTGCGCGAAAACCTATTCACGACCGCGATGCAGGCATACACGCTCGCGGGCAACGAGATGATGGTCCAGTTCATCAACGAGAACTTCGGACACAAGATCGGGTGAGCATGATGCGCTGCCAAGAACACCGACGCGATTTCCACGGCCCCTGCAACTGGTGCGGCAAGAAATTATGCGAGATGTGCATCGCGAAGCAGGAAGGGCGCAAATACTATTGTGAACATTGCGCCGTGAGGCTCGTTCCCTACAAACGCGAGAAATTACCGCCACCCACGCCACGCGTGGTCACGCAACTTACTCAAACACTAGAGACTCCGGCCGTCAAGCGCCGCTTCGTGCTCGGCAAGGACGGCTATTTCGAACTGCGAGGATGATACCATGGACCTAGAACAACTCCGCAAGATCAACACGCTCAGCCACGAACTCAAGCGCCACAACATGGCAAGCTCATCGACTGATGCGTACACGCAAGCGCAACAGATCGTCCAAGTCATCCCGAAACCCGCTACTGCTTCTTGCGAAACAATCGTCGTTGAGGCAGCACCGGCCGCGCCCATCGCCGAACGCCAATTCCAGCTCGAGCTCGAACGCGTGCACAAGGCAGTCGCTGAGGAAGTCGAAGTGCTGCGCACCGCGATCAACCAGATCATCGCAGAAGTCAACGCATTGCGCGAAGACCTCGGCAAGGTGCAAAGCGCACAACCACCCAAGCCCAAAGAGAAGCAGGTCGAGCTCAAGACCGAAACCAAGGAAGCCCACCCACGCCAAGGGAATTTCCAGCCTGGCGACGTGGACATCCAGAAGATGTTCTACTTCGGCACGAAGAAATAATCAGTCATTCTCGACACGCGGTGCCAGGATGAAGCTCAGCAGGAGCTTGTCCACGACCTTGTACTCGAGCTTGAGCGGATAGTCTTGGTTGAAGTTGATCGCGACCGAGTCCGCGAGCTTGCCTGCCTGAATCATCTTCTTCAGGTATTCGATCGAATATTTCGCCTTGACTTTCGCCTTCAGGTCCGTGTTGACCTTGGTCTCCTCACCGTGCTTGATCTCGATGTGCGCCTTGCTCAAGTCACCCTCTGCAGAGACCAAGAATTTTCCCGGTTCTGCCGCGAACGTCACTGATTCTGCCACGATGTCCGCGTCTTCGATCGCGTCATTCAGCACGTGCGCCGCAGTCAGCACCGTGACCGGGAATGTCAAGTTCGGGACACGCTGTTCCTTCTCCTCCAAATCGATGATGGGCAATGAGAATGTCCGTATGGTGTTGCTCTTCAGCTGAATCTGCAACTTGCCTTCTTCAGCGAGCTCCAACGCGAGAATATCATTCGCCTTTGCCCTGCGCAAGACCTGCTTGAAATTCGCGAGATTGATGCCGAGCTCCGTATCCTTTTCCACGTTATACTCGGTGAACGCGCTCGAGAGCAATTTGAACACGACCATCGCGACATTCGCAGGATCCATCGCGATGAGCTCCATGCCATCACGCGTGAACTTGAAACGGGCCTCATTGACCAGTTCAGAAATGACGGCGATGCTGTCTTTCAGGTACGTTGGATCCGCTAAAACCAGCTTCATTGTTACTCCCCCTATAACTCCTGCGGAATGGTTAACGCTATTTAAAGATTGTTATTCTCTATTCTACACGATTTTCACGCGCTGGCCTTCGACGATCGCGTGGATGTTCTTGTCGTTGTAGTTGAGCTCCTTCGCTAAGGAGACGAAGTGGTCCATCATCCCCACCTCGCCGTGCGCAGGAATGACGTGCTTGGCCTTGACCATCATCAAGAATTCCCTGATGTCCTCGCGGCTCGAGTGGCCGGACACGTGGATGTCGTTGAACAACCTGACGCCGAGCTTGCGCAATTGCTCGTCCATATCTGCCCGATTCTTGCGGTTGATTTCCGCGGGAATCACGGTGCACGAGAACACGACGTGGTCGCCCTGATCGAACTTGAACGAGAGCTCGCCCCGGATGATCCGCGAGAGCGCGCTCTTGGGTTCTCCCTGGTGCCCAGACATCACGAGCAAATACTTGTCCTTGCCCCGGGCCTGGACTTCCTTGAGCATATGCTCGATCTGCCTGCGATACTTCAGGATCTTGATGCCCTCGAACTTCGTGACGCCAGCGGCTTCCGCGGCCCAGCAGTACTTGCTGATCGACCTGCCCATGAAGACCACCCTGCGATTCATCTTCTTGCCGAACTCCGCGATCTCCTTCAGGCGCGCGATATGGCTCGAGAAGGTCGTGACGATGACCGCCTTGCCCTTGTTGTCCACGCCCATCAGCACGTCATCCAGCATATCCTTCGCCACCAGCTCTGACGGCGTCCTGCGGGCCGCTCCTGCATAAATGCAGTCCTGCATCAGCACGAGCACGCCCTTCTGGCCGAGCTTCTTGAAATGCTCATAATTCGGCGTCCTGCCCAGGATCGGATGGTCATCCAGCTTGTAATCATTCGCATAGATCACCGCGCCGTATTTCGTGTGCAGCACGGCGATGATGGCCTGCGGCGTCGAATGCGTGATATGACAGAATTCCAGCACCAGGTCGTCTGCGAGCGTGACCTTCTGGTTCGGGTGCAAGGACACGATCTTGTTCGGCATGCGGATATGCTCGTCCTTGCACATCGCCTTGAGCACCTCTGCCGTGAACGGGGTGCAATAAACCGGAGCGTTGTACTTGGATGCCAGATAAGGCGTCGCTCCGACGTGGTCCAGGTGCGCGTGCGAAATCACGATGGCCGCCACCTGGCTGCGCCAATCCTTGATGGTGCTGTCCTGCGGCACTGCCATGGCCTTCTTGAGGATGGGCTCGTCGATCCTCACTAATTCGCCCATCTCCTCGTCGGTGAGCTTGATGTAATTGGGCATGTGCAAGCCCATATCGAAGATGACGACCTTGTCGTCCACTTTCACCGCAGTCATGTTCCTACCGACTTCACCGTAGCCGCCGACCGCGCACACTTCAACGCCCATTTTGTGTCAAAACTCCTTCATTCTTGTATTGGGAATGAGAACGAGCGGGAATCACCGAGTATAAAAACATTTGGTTGGGAATGACTAGGAGATGCGCTTCTCATTCGTCCTGCGGCTGGTTTCTCCTCAGGATGCATAACGAGACTTCCTTCATATGCGCCGGACAGATATCGCCGACTGCGGTCGGCGGACCTGTCCGTCTCACCTCACTCCGTTCGATGCGCCGGACAGGATTCGAACCTGCGTAGGCACTAAGCCAACAGCTCTTGAGGCTGTCCCGTTTGGCCACTCCGGCACCGGCGCGTAAGCGGAGGTGCCGACCAGCCAACCACAGTTGGCGCTGCCGGCACCGGCGCAATAGAAGAAAAAGACCTGGGCTGCCTTTAAAAGCTTTTACTCCAACGTGCCCAAGCGGCTCTCGATCTTCTGCAATTCTTCCTGGAGAAGGTCTAATTTTGATTTGGGCCGTGCCGCGCTGGGCGACGGACCCGTGAAAACCTCTCTTTCCCGCGTACTCGTGATGTCCGGCACCGCGATGGACGCCTTGGGCAGCTTGTTCCGCAGCTTGCGGTTCAATGCAGCGATATCATCAATGACGCGCTTGAGCTCGAACAAGACCTGCATCTTCGCGGCCTTGATCACCTTGTATTCCTCAAAGCGTTTCAGCGAATCAAGAACATCCTTTGTCGACATCAGGACATCCCGGCGCAGCCCTGCAGGATCCTTGAGCTCCACGAACAACAGATCCTGTTCTGCCTGCTTCATGCCTGCGGTTCCAACAATGACTTGTCCACGGACGCGATGCGTTCCTTGACATCCTCGATGTCGCGCGCCCAGGTCTCGATCTGCTGGTCTTCCTGCTGCTTGAGCTCGTTCACCTTCGCCAAGAGTTGGCGTGCCTGGTCCAAGCGCTGCTTGATCGTCTCCAGCAATTCGAGGATGGACTTGTACTCATCGACCTTGACAAACACCGGTGCTTTTTCCATCAGATTCACCTTTTCGCCCGTTCAATCAGGCGATCAATGTGCGCGAGCTTGCGCTCGACGTCCTCGAGCTGGCCGCGCCACTTGTCGAACGTCTTCTCTTCCTCTGCCTTCACTTCATCCAAGCGATGCATGAACTCCTCTGCCTCAGACAATTTCGCGCGGATGCGATTGGAATTGTCGAGGATGTTCCGATACTCGTCGACCGAGACGAACGTAGGGCCGATGGGCTTGCGCACGGTCTCGCGCTCGAACGGCTCCTCGACCGGCTGGAGCTCAGGGAGCTCGGGCTTCTCATAGTCCTCTTTCTTCTCGTAGAGTTCTGCCTTTTCATATTCTTCCTTGCGGCCATATTCAGGCTTGGGAATATCTGGCATCTCTGGAGTAGGAATCTCCATCGACGCGAGATGATTCTCCTCAGGCCCAGTCATCGGCTGGATTGTGGGAATGTCTCCTGCAGGCTTCTCAAAGCTCGGCGGAGAAGGGGGCGGTGGCAGTTCCAAAGATTCTTGCCTCTTTTTCTTCAAAAAGTCGAACATTGTAGCCACACCCGAATGGTGAGGCACTTCCCTGATTCAAAAACTTTTATGAGTACTCTCGAATGGTGATTACGCGTCTTTCCGGCAGATATCGTCGGGAGCAGCGTCGACTCCGTGAGCTCGTCGACCGGTCTTCCCAACGCACGCGTTTTGCAGGCAAAACTTATAAATAGGCTTCGAGGACAGGCAAGGCTATGGCAAACCCCATCCTTGCCCGTATCATCATCGAAATGCTAGGAGCGCCCCAGAGCTATATCGAGAAGACGATGAGCACGTATGTGGACAAGCTCAAGAAGACGCATACTGTACTCAAGACCGATATCGCTCCTGCAGAACCCAAGGACAAGGTCTTCTCCACGTATGCCGAGCTCGAGATGCGATTCAAAGACCTGCCCTCCTTGCTGGACTTCTGCTTCGAGAGCATGCCCAGCTCGGTCGAAGTCGTCGAGCCCAACGAATTCAGCATCAAGCTTGACCGGCTCAACGCGTTCCTCAACGACCTGCAGTCGCGGTTGCACGAAGCAGACGCCATCATCAAGACCGAACGCACGCGGCAGCAGCTCCTCGACATCAACACGATCAATGTCTTCCGCAGGTTCCTGCTCCACGTCGTCGAACAAGGACCTAAGACCGCAAGCGAGATCTCGCATTATGTCGGCGTGCATCCCAAGGAGCTCACGCCTTTCCTCGACAAGCTCGTCAAAGAAAAAAAGATGAAAAAAGACGGTGACCAGTACGCACACGCATGAGCGACCTCAAGAACCAAGTCGAATCATTGTTGTTCTCTGCGGGAAAACGCCTGACGCTCGAGGAACTCGGCAGGCTCTGCAAGGAAGAGAACCTCGACGCCATCAAGGCGGCATTGGAAATCCTCAAGCAAGAGCTCGCGGATAAGAACAGCTCATTGATGCTCGTGCAGGAAGGTGATGCGTACAAGCTCACGGTCCGCGAACAATACATCTCGGTCGTCAAGAAAGTCGTCAAGACGCCGGAGATGCCCAAGAGCATCCTCGAGACCCTCGCGGTCGTCGCGTACAAGGCGCCGGTTATGCAGAGCCAGGTCATCAAGATCCGCACGAACAAGGCCTACCGCCACCTGGACGAGCTTGAAGAGCTCGGCTATCTCACGCGCGAACGCAAGGGACGCAGCAAGCTCATCAGATTGACCCCGAAATTCTTCGACTATTTCGACGTGCCGCCTGAGCAACTGAAAGAGAAGTTCAAGAATGTCGCGGCTTTAGAGCAGGCCATCGAAACGAAAGAAAATGCAGCCCAGCAATCGCAGCAGGCCATCGTCGACGCGGCAAAAGACAACCGGCCGCAGGTTGAGATCGTGACCACGCCCTTACCCCAACTCGCTTCTGAGATCGAGATCCTCGGCGACAAGGTCGGTCTCGAGACCTATGGCGAGGCGCCGAAGAAAAAGAAGAAGCACCGGAAGAAAAAGAAAGCCGCAGAGGAAGCTCCTGCGACTCCTGAAGAAGCCGCAGAGGCATTGGCCGCCAAGATCTTGGGAGAGGCAGGCATCGGCGAGGCAGCACCTGAAGAAGAAGCCGCGATGGAAGAGGAAGGACGCATCACGGTCGAGAAAATCAAGCAGGAAGCAGCCAAGGAGAAGCCCAAGAAATCAGCATACACGCCCAAAGGCGTCTTCGCCGCGGGCATTCCTGGTGAAATCCAGGCACGGATCGAGCATCGCGTCGCAGAGATCCTCGAAGGCGAAGAGCGACCGCACGAAGAAGGCGAGATGGACGCTGCTGAAATCCCGGAGACTATCCCTGCGCCTGCAGAAGAGCCAGAAGAGGCACCTGAAGCGGCTGAGGAAGCGCCTGAAGAGCAACCGTCTGAAGCGCCTGCAGAGGAAGAGACTCCTGCTGAGGAAGCTCCTGCTGAAGGACACGCGCCTCCTGCGCCTGAAGAAAAGCCAAAACGGCACAAGAGACACCACTGACATGCTCCGTTTCGAACTCAAATGCCCGCAGTGCAACCATCACATGAAGTATGAGGCCCGCGACAGCATCCTCACGAACAAGATCAAGAAATGCGTGTATTGCGGCAAGAATTACCGCGTCAAGAATAGCATCATCAAGCAGCTTTTTTGATTTCTTCGTCGGAGCAAAAGTGTCAAAATACGCAGTTTTAGACCTTATAAACGCGTTTTAGAAAGGAAAGACTTATAAACCATCCGCATATCTCTTTTATCGACGAGAAAAGGGGAGTTTCTCGACGATAACCATGGCAGATGGTACTGACATAGCCAAACCAGCGAACAGAATCGTCACTCGCGTGATCGAGGACGAGATGAAGAAGTCCTACTTGGACTACTCGATGTCGGTCATCGTCGGTCGGGCGCTGCCTGATGTCCGTGACGGCTTGAAGCCTGTGCACCGGCGCGTGCTGTATGGCATGTTCGAAATGGGCATGCTCCACAACAAGCCCTTCAAGAAGTGCGCGCGCATCGTCGGAGACGTGATGGGAAAATATCACCCGCACGGTGATGCAGCCATCTACGACACCCTCGTGCGGCTCGCGCAAGACTTCTCGCTCCGCTACATGCTCGTGGACGGCCAAGGGAACTTCGGAAGCATCGATGGCGACAATGCCGCGGCGATGCGTTACACCGAAGCCCGGCTGAAGAAGCTCGCCGAAGAAATCCTGCAAGATATCGACAAGGAGACCGTCGACTTCGTTCCGAATTATGACGGCTCGCTCAAGGAGCCCAAAGTGCTGCCGAGCAAGGTCCCCAACCTGCTGATCAATGGTTCCACCGGGATCGCAGTCGGCATGGCCACGAACATCCCTCCGCACAACCTTAAGGAAGTCTGCAGCGCAGTCATTCATTGCATCGACCATCCGTCCTGCACGGTCGCAGACCTGATGCTCAATATCCCTGCCCCTGACTTCCCCACCGGCGGCATCATCATGGGCACCAACGGCATCAAGGAGGCCTATGAGACTGGCAAAGGCAAGCTCACGATCCGCGCGCGCACGACCATCGAAGACGTCAGGCAACGCCAACGCCTCATCGTCAACGAGATCCCCTATATGGTCAACAAGTCGATGCTCATCGAGGAGATCGCCGAGCTCGTCAAGGACAAGAAAGTCCAAGGCATCTCTGACCTGCGCGACGAATCAGACCGCGACGGCATGCGCATCGTCATCGAGCTCAAGCAAGGAGCCAATGCCGATGTCGTCACGAACCAGCTCTTCCAGCATTCCCGCATGCAGACCACATTCGGCATGATCATGCTCGCCCTGGCAGACAACGAGCCCCAGGTGCTCTCGCTCAAGGCGATGATCGAGCACTTTGTCAAGCACCGCCAGGAAGTCGTACGGCGCAGGACTGCCTTTGACCTCAAGGAAGCAGAACAGAAAGCCCACATCCTCGAAGGACTCATCGTCGCGCTCAACCACATCGACCCGATCATCGCGTTCCTCAAGAAGAGCAAGGACACGGCGACCGCCAAGACCGGCCTGATGCAGGACTACACGCTCTCTGAAATGCAGGCACAAGCCATCCTCGAGATGCGCCTGTCACGCCTGACATCCCTTGAGCAGCACAAGATCAAGGACGAGCATACCAGCCTGCTGAAGCTCATCGCCGAGCTCAAGGGAGTCCTCGCAGACCCGCAGAAAATCCTCGTGATCATCAAGAACGAGCTCAGCGAGCTCGTGAAGGGTTATGGCGATGACCGCAAGACGCAGGTCATCACGAGCGAAGCCAAGACCATCGAGGAAGAGCACCTCATCAAGAGCGAAGACATGGTTGTCACGCTCACGCACGCCGGCTATGTCAAGCGCCTGCCGGTCGATACGTACCAAGCCCAACGTCGCGGCGGCAAAGGCATCATCGCTGCCGAGACCAAGGAAGAAGATTTCGTCGAAGACCTGTTCGTCGCGAACACGCACGATTCCTTGCTGCTCTTCACCAATCACGGCAAAGTGCACTGGCTGAAAGTCTACCAGATCCCTGAAGCAGGACGATACGCAAAAGGGACCGCCATCGTGAACGTCCTCCAGCTCGACCAAGGAGAGAAAGTCGCCACGAGCATCCCGGTCAAGGAATTCAAGGAAGACCAACACCTGTTCCTCATCACCAAGCAAGGCACGGTCAAGAAGACGCCGTTGAGCGAGTTCTCCAACCCGCGCAAAGGAGGCATCATCGCGGTCACGTTGACCGAGGGCGACGAGCTGATGGCTGTCGAGCTCACGGACGGCAAGCAGGACATCATCATCGCGACCACCGAGGGCTTGGCCATCAGGTTCAATGAACAGGACGTGCGACCGATGGGTCGCACTGCCCAAGGAGTCATCGGCATCAGGCTCCGCGAGAAAGACGAAGTCATCGGAGCGACGCTCGTCCAGCCGGGCAAGGCAGTGCTCACGGTGACCGAGCGCGGCTATGGCAAGCGCTCGGCATTCGAGGAATACAGCACGATCAGGCGCGGCGGAGTCGGCGTCATCAACATCAAGGTCACGGACAAGAACGGCAAGGCCGTCGCCGTCAAGGCGGTCAAGGACGACGATGAACTGCTGATCATCACGCAAAAAGGCATCGCCATCCGCACCCCTGCCAACCAAATCTCTGTCATCGGCAGGAACACGCAAGGAGTCAGGGTCATCAAGCTCGACGAGGCTGACACCGTCACCTCGGTCGCGGTCGTGCAAGAGAAAGAAAACGGCAATGGTCGCTGATGAAGGCACTCGCGCTCACATTTCCCGGACTTTCTGACGTGTGCGCGACCGAAATCAAGCAGCTCATCGGCAAAACCTGCAAGGAACTGTCTGAAGCAGCGCTCTTCGAGGCAGATCCTGAAGACATCATCGCGGTCTGCTATCGCGCCCAGAGCGTCATCCGCGTCATCCTTGTGCTCAGCGAAGGCACGGCCGAAGAGCTTTCTGTGCCCAAGGAATATCTCACGGGCACGATTTCTGTCGATGCCAAGAGCACGACCAAGGCCAACGAGATCGCCGCACGCATCCCCGCGCAAAAAGTCTACAAGAACGCGGATATTCCCTTGTACGCGCACAACGAAGGCGCGCATTGGTGGCTCGGCATCGACTTGACCGGGGATATCGGCAAGCGCGACTATCGCATCTTCATCGGCTCAGAAGTCCTCACTGGACCCACTGCCTTCGGCGTCCTCCAGCTCGCTGGCTATGAGCCCAAGCACACCCTCCTCGACCCTGTCTGCCGCGCAGGAACCATCGCCATCGAGGCAGCATTATCTGCCGCACATTTTCCTGTCCGCTCTTATTCCAAGGATAAAATACGGTTTAAGCTGCTCAAGTTTGACGACACGGTCTTCACCAAGCATGACAAGAAAATAAGAGAGACCACAGGAACCATCATCGCGCTCTCCGAGCAATTCCCGCACGTCCAGGCGGCGCGCAAGAACGCCAAGATCGCAGGCATCATCAAGGCCATCGATTTCTCGCGTACCGAGACCGAATGGCTGGACATCAAGTTCGAGAAAAACTCCATCGACCGCATCGTGACGCAGCCCATCGAGTTCAATACCACGTTCCCTGTTGAGAAAGCCAAGAAAATCGCTTCCTTGTTCTTCGAACGCGCTTCTGCAATCCTGAAGAAGAACGGTACGATCGGGTTGGTCTTGCGCCAAGGCAAGGACGAATACCTTGCTGCAGCACAACAGAAGTTCTCACTCGACCACGAACGCATCATCATGCAAGGCAAAGAAGCCTGGAATGTGCTCGTGTTCAGCCGAACGTGAACGTGTAGAGCTTGAAGCCCGTGCCTTGCACGTCAATCGTGAGCGTTTGCTTGCCGTAGTTCTTGCCGGTGACGACGGTGTACAAGTCTTCTGATCCCACGCGCATCTTCTCGACTTCCACGCCGTCAACGAGCACGGTGAGCTCTGAGCCCGGCGAGGAAGCGACGATGTTCACGTTCTTTGCGTCGTACTGCAGCACGACCCTGCCTTTCTCGCTGACCAACCGCACGTGATCCTTGTCCACAAACCATTCGCCCTGCACGTAAACAGCGTTATGCTTCATGCTCAATGGCAATGCGTACTGCACGAACTGCTCTGCAGGAAGCCCTTCCTGATTGCCGAAATTGCCGCGCGTGAACTTGTAACCCAGATAGATTTCCGGCGTGTTGATCTGGTAGAAATCAACCTCTTCACCCACCGTCTCGGTCATCGGCTGCACGACACCATCAGTGATGCACAAGCGCTCGGCGCGCTCCTGCAAGAGATCCTGGATCTTGCGCTCAGCTTCCTCATACGCGCCCTCGCCGAAATGGCTCCAAACCACGCGGCCGTCGATGTCAAGGAGATATTTCGCAGGCCAGTACCGGTTGCGGTACGCATTCCACGTCGCGTGGTCATTATCCAGCACGACCGGATATGTGATGCCGAACTTCTCCACTGCCCGCTGCACGTTCTCGGGCTTCTTCTCAAAATCAAACTCGGGCGCGTGCACGCCGACGATCTCCAATCCCTTGTCCTTGTATTTCTTGTACCACGCAGTGACGTAGGGGAGTGTCCGTTGGCAATTGATGCAGCTATACGTCCAGATGTCAATGAGAATGACTTTCTTGCCCACAATCTCGCTGAGCGTGAACGGTTGCGTGTTGATGTACGCAGCAATCCCTGCAAGCTCAGGAGCGAGCGGTTCTGACTTCGGCGGAGCTGCTTTCGGAACACACGACTGTTCTGCGGTTCGCGTCTCTGCTGCAGTCTGCACTTCACTGCCCTGCACGGGTTGCACCGGCATCACGCGCTGCACGTCAGTCTTGGGTTTTTGCAAGTACACCATAGCGCCTACGATAAGCACAAGCACGATACCGAGCACGATATTCCTCTTCATTCAAGCAAGAACCTATTCAGGAAGCTGAAACTGCCTGCGATTTCTGCGAGCCTACCGGTGAAGACCAGCACGCCCAAGATGAGCATCAGGATGCCCACGATGACGTTGAAATGCCTCAAGAATGCCTGCCGGCGCTGCACAAAGCTGACGAACGGCTTCGCGAACAATCCTGCGAGCAAAAACGGCACGCCCAAGCCCAGCGAATACGCAAGCAGCAGCACAAAGCTCTCACCAGGCATCGCTGCAGCGAGCGCAAGGATGCTGCCTAGCACTGCTCCGACACACGGCGTCCAGCCGATGGCAAACGCGGCTCCGAAGACAAAACTCGTCACCGCCCTGCTCTTGAACCGATGCACGCGGAACTTGTGCTCGCTCTCCAAGAATCGCAGCTTGAGCAAACCGAGCAAGTACAAACCGAACAGGATGATGATGATTCCCGCGATCCTGCCAAGCCAGAGCTGCACTGTGAACGCGGCATTCGACAGGACGCTGTTCAACAACACGCCGAGCGCGGCAAAGACCGTGCTGAAACCGAGCACGAACAGGAGACTGTGCCCGAACAAGGACCAGCGCGACGCCTTCTCGACGCTCGAGCCCGCGAGGTATCCCAAAAAGGCAGGGACTAACGGAATGACGCAGGGCGCCAAGAACGAAGCCAGCCCTGCAAAAAAGGCAATGATGACCGTCGCTTCAGCCAATGCGCTTCAGCTCCGTGACAACCTTGTCTGCGGTCCAGGCAGCAGGGCTCTTCAGCACCATCTTGCCATCCTTGATGACGACCTTGGTGTGCTGGTAGGCGATGCCATACTTCTTCGCGAGCTCGGTGTGCTCAGGCGTGGTCTCGTCGTCCTTGTAGTGGACGCGGAAGCCCACGAAGCGCGGGTCATTCAGGTTCTCGAGGCCCGCAATCAGCTGCGGGTGTTCTGCCTGGCAGGCTGGGCACCAGTTCGCGGCAAAGTCGATGAGAATAATCTTGCCTTCACCTGCCGCCTTGTCAAACGCGGCCTTGTCCCAGTCACGGTACGCGCCAGTCATGGTCGCCTCGTGCTCTTGCTCCATCGCAGCAATCTCTTCCGAAGTCCATTCCTGCTCCATCATCGCTTCTTTCTTCTCTGCCTCTTCCATTGCCGCGGTTTCTTCAGGTGTCCATTCGCCTTCCCTCATCTCTTCTTTCTGCTCCATCGTCGCCTGCTGCGCGCATCCTGCGATGATGACGAGCAATGCGACCAAACCAATCAGCGCTTTCATCGTTTTGCCTCCTAGCTCCATGAGAGCTTGTTCAATACGCCGAAAGCAACCGTCTGCAAGAGCGTCAGGACGAACACGTGCATGCTCACCATGTCCACGTAATAGTCCATGTTCGTGACGTAGAAATAGAACGACGTCACGTATTGGAGCAGGAACGCGATCGTGAACACGAGCAGTCCTGCCGTGAACATCGACCGCATCCGCGTCCAGTTCTTGCCATAGACGACCATCAGCGCCAGCAGCAGCACGATATTGGCCAGCGTCAACGCGAATGTCGCCCACATGATTGCTTCCATTGGTCTCACCACCCGTCAGTTCTTTAAGTCCTTTTTCCCAATTCGTTCCCAAATCTCTCGGAAATCCTTCCAGAGTCCTTCCATCTCAGGAGAGATGAAATACGCAGCGGCATACTTGCCCTTGTTGATCGTGGTCAGGATGTTGTTCTCAACGAGAATCCGCACGTGATGCTGGATGGTCTTGTAATCAAGCTTCAGGCCTTTCGCGAGCTGGTGGGCATTCATCGGCCGCTTCTTGAGCGTCACGAGGATCAATGCTCTGGTTTCGCCGCCCCGCGTTCCTGCCAGCAGATACCACACCAGGTTCTTCATTTCCGAGAAAAAGTGCAGATACCTTTATAAGCTTCATTGTCACTACTATGGTTGGGTTGGGACCGCACTTGGCCGTCGGTGAGGGTCTGCACTCGTGCTGAGGTCGCGCCGAACTTTTGGTTCGGCTGATCTCAACTCGGGCTGCGCCTTCGTTGAGGAAAGTCTCCCCTCCCCTCATATGCTTTTGCGAGCTTGTGAGGAGCGTGCCACTCACGGAAGTGAGTTCCCGTAAGGGAAGGCAACCGCACAGAAACGAGACCGCCCACGAGGAGGATGATGGCTGCGAAGCTTCCGGTGACGGAAGCGAGATAACCGCCAGACGTTCTCGTGGGAATGGGTGAAACGGCGAGGACTGGCTGGTGCAAGTCGGATTCCCGACGCTCAGTAGAATGCCAACCCGCTCGTCCCTCGAAGCTCACTGCTTCGTATCCTGGTGCTATCAGGATCGTGGGAGCGGACAAAAGGGAGCTTATGCGGGCCCAACCCACTTTTTTCCATCGAGGTGAAGACCATGGCTGACAAGAATCGCGTATCGATGCCGGCATCGACGGCAGGACTGACCCGCTATTTCGAGGACTATCGCAGCAAGATCTCGTTCAAGCCCGCGTACATCCTCGTGCTCGCATTGTTCATCATCCTCATCCTCATCCTGTTGAACGCCTACGGCAGCGCGCTGCTCGGATTGTAAGATGCTCCCTGGAATGAACCCCCGCGATCTTGCGAAGGCGATGAAGCGCCTCGGCATCCAGCAAGAGGAGCTCGAGGCCCACGAGGTCATCATCAGGCTTGCGGACAAGGAACTCGTGTTCAGCGACCCTGCGGTCACGAAAGTCAATGCGATGGGACAGCTCTCTTTCCAAATCACTGGCACTCCTGAGGAACGCCCCCGGGAAACGCCCATCACCGAGGAAGACGTCAGTACGGTGATGAGTCAGACCAATGTCGATCGTGAGCGAGCGTTGACAGCCATCAAGAAGCACCGCGGTGACCTTGCTGCTGCCATCCTCGAGCTGACTGCACCGTAGCAGTCTTGTCGAAGAGCAATCTCACACTGCGCTTCGGCATGAGCTTATGAGCGCAACGCGCGAAGCACTTGAACGTGCGCAGCAGGAACTGAAACGAGCAGACCACCTCACCTACGTCAGTCTGAAATACACCAGGACGGTCGACGTCCTCAAGAGCATCATCGAGCGCCTGATCGCGGCAATCGATTCCGGATTCGACGCCCTGCTCCTCGCAGCCAAGAACGACAACAAGATCCCTGCCGTACCGACCTTGCCGCGGCTCAAGGTCGAAGCGCTCAAGAAAACCTACGCAGAAAACCCGCAACTCAAGCCCTACCTCGACTTCTACCTGCTCCTGCGCAAGCTCGACAAGGCGCATTTCGACCGAGCGCAGGAATACCGCAGGCACGTCACGATGAAGGCTGCGGTCGATGAGCATAAGATCGAGATCACCATTGACATCATCAATGATTACTTCCATAAAACCAAAGAGTTTTTGAGCGTGGCCGAACAACTCATCGAGGAGGAAGAATGACCGACCTGATCACTGCTGCCGGCACCAAAGGCTGGACGAGCGCAGACGTCAAGAAGACGCGCGACATCCTCGCCCACGCCGAGGAGGCCAAGAGCACCTCGATGCGGTTCCTCGAGCAGACGAGCTTCTGGGTCGCGCTGCTCATCGCGATCATCGGCAACTTCGTCATCAGCGTCGTGATGGTGCCGTTCCTGTTATTGCTGCAAGGCGTCACCTTGTATCTCGCCGTGTTCGTCATCGGCGTGACCTTTGGCACGCTCATCAATGTCGTGGTCGGATACATCGAGAAGCTCAAGGCCGGCCAGCATATCATCGCCGGCGCCTTCATTCCCGCGCTCGCGCTCATCAATGTCTATATCATCACGCATTTCTCCAACAATCTCGAGATTTTGTTGCAGCTCAAGACGCCACCGCATAGCCCACTGCTCGTCAGCGTCGTGTACGTCACCTCGTTCGTCATCCCGTACCTGCTCGAGCACTTCGACCACGTGCGCACGAAGACGCTCTAAGATAGTTTTTTAAAGACAGCGCGTGAGAATTCTCGTCATGGCGGCCTTAGTATAGTGGTAGTATAGGGGACTGTGGCGCTCATGCGCAGAACGCGCGGAACAGAGTTCCGCTGGCTCTGCACGAGTGCAGAGCTCCCTTGGCCCGGGTTCGATTCCCGGAGGTCGCCCTTCCTGCTCGGCGAGCATTCCCGGCGAACGACGGGCGCGTCAACCGCAGTTGACCGCTGCCCAGAGGTCGCTCTTTTCTTTCGTTCTCGAAAGCTTTATAAAGAGCCCCCTGCCTTTTCGCGTTATCAGCCCGAGTCCAACGCGTGTTGGGCGCGATTAGGGTTAGACCATTCGTGGTTTAATTCTCTCGGGAAAACCTCAAAAACCGATGTTTTTGATGGTCCATCGAAATCCTTCAGGATTTCGAGGAAATCAACACAACATGACGAATCCCGCACAACCCGCAAAGCCGGCAACGCCTGCAGCTCCTACTCAGAAAGCTCCGGCTCCTGCAGCAAAAGGACCAGAACTCAAGCACCTGGTCCGCATCGCGAACACCGACCTCGACGGCAAGAAGACACTCTCATTCGCGCTCAGCAAGATCAAGGGCGTCGGCATCCCGTTCGCGCACGCAGCCTGCCGCGTCGCCAAGGTCAGCGTGACCAAGAAGGCAGGCGCGCTTTCTGAAGCGGAAGTCAAGAAGATCGAGGAAGTCATCAAGGACCCGATCAAGGCAGGATTCCCTGCCTGGCTCGTCAACCGCCGCCATGATTACGAGACCGGCCAACCCCGGCACGTGCTCTCCGGCGACCTGCAATTCACCATCGAGAACGATATCAAGACGATGAAGAAGATCAAGTGCTACAAAGGAGTCCGCCATATGCTCGGACAACCGGTCCGCGGACAACGCACGCGCAGCAACTTCCGCAAGAACAAGGGCAAGGTGCTCGGCGTGCGCCGCTCGGCGACCGCGAAGGCAGCATCCGGCGGTAAGACATAAGGTGAACAACAATGGGCAGCGCCGACTGCGGTCGGCTGGCCCATCTCATCCATATCGGTGAACAACAATGGGCGACCCAAGAAAGATCAAGAGCAAATTCAGCCGGCCAGGACACCCGTGGCAGCGTGAACGCATCGAGGAAGAGCGCGTGCTGGTCCGCGAGTACGGCCTGAAGAACAAAGAAGAGATATACCGCGCACGCTCCAAGCTCAAGACCTTCGCAGACCTCGCCAAGAAGCTCATCGCAGCACGAGGAAGCCAAGCCGAAAAGGAACGACAACAGCTGCTGTCACGCATGGCACGGCTCGGGTTGGTCAAGCAAGGAGCGCAGCTCGATGACGTCCTCGGAGTCCAGCTCCGCAACATCCTCGACAGGCGCTTGCAGACCCTGGTCGCGCGCAAGGGCCTCGCCCGCAGCGTGAACCAATCACGCCAGTTCATCGTGCACGAGCACATCCAGGTCGGCAGCCGCGTCATCTCTGCCCCCAGCTATCACGTTCCTATGACCGAAGATGGCGCGATCTCGATCATCGCAGCATCACCATTCGCGAACACCGCACATCCCGAGCGCGCATTGCCTCCCATGAAGCCTGACGTGCCGCGGCCGCCCCGGGATGACCGTCGTGGAGGCCGTAGGCCGCCCATGCGCAGGCCGATGCAGCGCGGAGGCCAGCGCAGATGAACTATCCGCCAATCCGTTGGGGAGTCGCGCACATCTTCGCCAGCTATAACGACACGATCATCCACATCACCGACATCTCCGGGACCGAGACATTGGCGGTCGCATCCGGAGGCATGATGGTCAAGCGCGACTGCATGGAAAGCTCGCCCACGGCAGCGATGATGGCAGCCAAGCGCGCGGCAGAGATCGTGCGCGACAAGGGCATCGGCGGACTCCACGTCAAAGTCAAGGCTCCGGGCGGCCACAACGGCCCGCACAATCCCGGGCCAGGGGCGCAGGCAGCAATCCGCGCACTGAGCAGGATGGGATTGCGCATCGGCATCATCGAAGACGTCACGCCCATGCCGCACGGCGGCTGCAGGAAGAAAGGCGGCAAGCGCGGACGCAGGGTGTAACCATGAACATCGAATTCCTGAACCAGGACAAGAAGACCGGACGATCCACGTTCCTCCTCAAGGGAGCGACGCCCGCGTTCGCCAACCTCATCCGTCGCGCCATGCTCGAGAGCGTCCCCACCATGGCCATCCACGATGTCGAATTCCAGAAGAACAGCTCGGTGCTGTACGACGAAATCATCGCGCACCGCCTGGGCATGATCCCCTTGGAGACCGACCTCAAGGGCTACACGCTGCCCAGCCAATGCAAGTGCAATGGCGAAGGATGCGCGCGCTGCACGCTGAAACTCACACTCAAGGCAAAAGGCCCAGGCATCGTCTACGCCTCAGACATCAAGAGCAAAGACCCCAAGGTCAAGCCCGTGCACGGCGATATGCCTGTCGCCAAGCTGCTCAAGGGCCAGGAACTCGAGCTCGAGGCGACCGCACGACTCGGCCAAGGCAAGGAACACGTCAAGTGGAGCCCGTGCCTCGCCTGGTATGTCTACGAGCCCACCATCACGGTCAACAACGATTCGCCGAAATTCGCGGAATGCAAGAGCAAGTATCCTCCGCAGGTCTTCGACAAGAACGGCAAGATCGACAAGAAGCTCATCACGGCCAACCTCGTGGACGCCTGCGATGGCGTCTGCCCTGAGGTCGTCAAGATCGAGTACAATCGCCAGAACTTCCTGTTCAGCATCGAACCCTGGGGACAGCTCACGCCCAAGGAGATCGCGACCGCTGCCGCAGACACGCTCCTCGAATCACTCAGCGCATTCGAGGAGAACCTCGAAAAATGATATTTTTCGATGGTCCATCGAAATCACGAAGTGATTTCGAGGAGAAGCTTGGAAAATGAGAACAATACTCACGGCGGGGTGGCAGAGCCTGGTCAAATGCGCTAGGTTGAGGGCCTAGTCCCTTAGTGGGTGCGAGGGTTCAAATCCCTTCCCCGCCATCACAATCCCATGAAACGAACCGGACCAACCAACGAGCACACGCGCAAGCTCATCGCGGACTTGCGCCACGAAAGCGCTACGCAGAAGGCTGTGCTCTGGTCCAGGATCGCAGAAGACCTCGAACAGCCCACGCGCAAGCGCAGGGTCGTGAACCTGTCACGCTTGAACCGGTTCACCAAGGCCAACGAAACCGTCGTCGTTCCCGGCAAGGTGCTCGGTTCGGGCATGCTCGAGCACAGCATCGTCATCGCCGCGTTTTCCTTTTCCAACGGAGCAAAGGAACGCATCGAGCAGGCGAAAGGCAAATGCCTCACCATCACCGAACTCATCAAGCAAAACCCGAAAGGCAAGGACATCAGGATCATCGGATGACCATGGAACTCAACATCGACGCAACCAACATCATCGTCGGCCGCCTCGGTAGCTATGCCGCCAAGCAGGCAATGCTCGGACACACCATCAACATCTTCCACTGCGAGAAAGCGGTGATGACCGGAGACAAGCGTTTTGCCGTGGCAAAATACCACCACCGCATCGCCGAGACCGGACAACCGCAGACCGGACCGTTCATCTCCCGCTTGCCTGACCGTTTCATGCGCAGGCAGATCCGCGGCATGCTGCCGCACAAGAAGGCGCGCGGCCAAGCGGCCTGGAAGCGCATCCTGTGCTACCAAGGCATGCCTGAGGAATTCAAGGGCAGGAAATTGCAGACGCTCGACTGGGCGAACAGCAAGCACCGCAACACGATGAAGCTCTTCACCATCAAGGAACTCTGCGCAGCACTCGGAGGCAAAGTATGAACGTCATCCACGTCTCAGGAAGCCACAAGAGCGCAGTCGCCCGAGTGACGCTGTCGCCTGGCGCAGGCATCGTCCGCGTGAACTCGTTATTGCTCGATTTCTACGAGCCTGCAATGTCGCGCTTGAAGATCCAAGAACCATTGATTATCGCAGGCGACAAGGCCAAGACCGTGAACATCAACGTGCGCGTGCAGGGCGGCGGCATCACCAGCCAGGCCAACGCCATCCGCGTCGCGGTCGCGCGCGCACTGGCGCAATACGACAAAAACCTGCAGAAATCATTCCTCGATTACGATCGCGCATTGCTCGTCGCAGACGTCCGCAGGAAGGAAACGCACAAGCCCAACTGCCACGGCAAGGCACGCGCCAAGAGGCAGAAGTCGTACAGGTGACCCTATGATGATACCCATCCGATGCTGGAGTTGCGGAAAACCCATCGCCCACTTGTGGGAGAAATACAAGGAACGCACCGACAAGGGCGAATCGAGGAAGACCGTCCTGGACGATATGGGCGTCGAGCGCTACTGCTGCCGCTCTATGTTCCTCGGCCACGTCGACCTCATCGACACTGCCGGACAATTCAAGAAATTCTGATTGTTATGATTTTCATCATCGAGCATCTGGACCCCAAGGTCTGGAAATGGTCATTGCTCGAGTACACTCACATTTCTTCGATTGTCGGCAAGAAGAACCTCTGGTTCACGAACGTGCACGCAGGCGCTGCGCAACTCAAGAAGCTCGGCAAGGTCTTTACGCAGAGCGTGACCACGATGAAGCTTGGCAACGCTTGCATCTTGGAGTCTGCGGGAAAGCAGACGCTCAAGCCTTCTGACAGGAAGTTCGGTTATTTCATCTTCGGTGGCATCCTCGGCGATGATCCTGAGGTCGGCAAGTCGCACGTTATCGTCAAGAAGATGCCACGCGCGACCGTGAGAAACCTTGGCAGAGACCAGATGAGCACAGACACCGCGGTGCTTGTGACCAAGAAGGTGCTCAGCGGCACGCCGATGCGCACGATTCCCTTCCAGAATCACATCGAGCTCGAAATCAACGAGAACGAATGCATCGAACTGCCGTACACGTACGTGCTCAAGCGAGGCAAACCTGTGCTTCCGCCAGGACTTGTCACGATGCTCCGTCGCCAGAAAGGTTTTTAAACGCCTCACGTCCCGTTCTTCCTATGGACCAACGCGCGATTGTTCCCAAATGGCAGGCTCGCTGGGCAGCAAAAGGCATCTTCAAGGCCCGCGACAAGTCGAAGAAGCCCAAATTCTACAACCTCGAGATGTTTCCGTATCCCTCAGGGTACGGATTGCATATGGGGCACGTGCGCAACTATTCCATCGGCGACACCATCGCGCGCTACAAGCGCATGCAGGGCCACAACGTCCTGTACCCGATGGGCTTTGACGCCTTCGGCCTGCCTGCAGAGAACGCGGCCATCAAGAACAAGATCCACCCGAAAGAATACACCGACAAGGCGATCGCTTCCCTCACCGGCTCACTGAAACGCCTCGGCCTCAGCTATGACTGGAGCCGCACCATCGCGACCTGCACCCCTGACTATTACAAGTGGAACCAGTACTTCTTCCTCAAATTCTTCGAGAAAGGGCTCGCGTACAAGAAAAAAGCGCCCATCAACTGGTGCCCGAGCTGCGACACTGTCCTCGCAAACGAGCAAGTCGTTGACGGCAAGTGCTGGCGATGCGACAGCAAGGTCGAAATCAGGGATTTGGAGCAATGGTTCTTCAAGATCACCCAATACGCTGACGAACTCCTCAAGGACCTCGACCACCTGCACTGGCCGGAACGCATCAAGGCGATGCAGCGCAACTGGATCGGCAAAAGCACCGGCACGCTCATCGAATTCACCATCAAGGATTCTGAGAAGAAACTGCCGGTGTTCACGACACGGCCAGACACGCTGATGGGCGTCACGTTCGTCACGATGGCACCTGAGCATCCGCTCGTGCACGAACTCGTCCACGGCACGAAATATGAAAAACCTGTCAAGGAATTCACGAACAAGGTCGTGCTCGAGGAAAAATTCTCCCGCGCAGCAGAAGACAAGGAAAAAGAAGGCCTGTTCATCGGCCGCTACGTCACCCACCCGATCACGGGCAAAGACGTGCCCATCTACATCGCGAATTTCGTCCTGATGGATTACGGCACCGGGGCGGTGATGGCCGTGCCTGCGCACGACACCCGCGATTACGCGTTCGCCAAGAAATACGACATCCCCATCGTCGCAGTCATCAAGCCAAAGGACAAATCGCGAGAATCCGCGGATTCTCGGGAACTTGAGAACGCCCGCAGGCGTTCCTCAAGTGAGCCGCAATTGCCGTATGTCGATGATGGCGTGCTGTTCAATGCCGGCCAGTTCAACGGCCTGCCCAGCCAGCAAGCCAAGCACGAAATCACCAGGGCGCTCGAAAAGAAAGGATGCGGCAAGGAAACCACAAATTACAAGCTCCGCGACTGGCTCGTATCACGGCAACGCTACTGGGGAACACCCATCCCCATCATCTATTGCCCGACGTGCGGCACCGTGCCTGTGCCGGAGAAGGATTTGCCGGTCAAATTGCCTGAAAAAGCCAAATTCACCGGCCAAGGCAACCCGCTCGCGAACACGCCAAGCTTCGTCAACGCCAAATGCCCGAAATGCAAGGGCAAAGCAAAGCGCGAGACAGACACGATGGACACGTTCGTGGACAGTTCCTGGTATTACTTGCGCTACATCTCACCGAAAGAGAAAAAGCAGGCGTTCCATCCTGACAAGATCAAGTATTGGATGCCTGTCGACCAGTACATCGGCGGCGCAGAACACGCCGTGATGCACTTGCTCTATGCGCGATTCTTCACCAAAGTGCTGCGCGACCTCGGCCTCGTGAAGTTCTCTGAACCATTCAAGGCCTTGTTCAACCAAGGAATCGTGCACAAGGACGGCCAGCGGATGACCAAGAGCAAAGGCAATGTGGTCTCGCAGGAAGAAGTCGAGCAGAAATACGGCATCGACACTGCACGCTTGTTCATGCTCTTTGTCGCTTCGCCAGGAAAAGACATCGAATGGAGCGAAGAAGGAGTCCAAGGAAGCTTCAGGTTCCTGCAACGGCTTGAGGCATTGTATGACAAACCAAAAGCAACCAAAGCCGACAAGGCAGTGCAGAGCAAAGCCCATTCCACGCTCAAGGCAGTGACTGAATTATTGGAGACGCTTGAACTGCACAAGGCAATCATCGCGATCCAAGAGCTCGTTGAGTTCATCGAGCACAAGCAGCCAGACCAGAAATCCCTCGAGCTGCTCACGCTGATGCTCGCGCCGTTCGTGCCGCACGTCGCCGAGGAATTCTGGGAGAAGCTCGGCAAGAAACCCTTCGCGTGCACGCAGAAATGGCCGAAGTCCGACACCAAGAAGATCGATCCTGAGCTCGAATACCAGCACACGCTCTACGAGAACCTCAAGGCGGACGTGAACGACGTGCTCAAGCTCACCCGCATCCTCAAACCCATGGCTATCAAGCTCTTCGTCGCAGACCAATGGAAGCACGATTTCTACAAGGAAGTCAAGGCCAGGTTCGAGAAGACCAAGAATCCTGGCGACATCATCAAGGCATTGATGCAGACCGACCTCAGGAAGCACGGCGAGTTCGTCAGCAAGATGACTCCGAAACTCATCACCGAGCCCGGCAGGTTCCCCCTCCACATCCTTGGCCAGAAGCGCGAGCTCGCGGCATTCCAGGCAGTGAAAGACGATCTCGCCAAGGAATTCAGCTGCTCGGTCGAGATCGCGCGCGAGCAGGACTCGCAAGAACCCAAAGCGAAGAATGCGCTGCCGGGAAAACCGGCGATCGTTGTTGTCTAAGCTTTTTTTAAATCTACTGCTTCGCCAATTGCTTAGCAGCGGCGCTTTTTCCTGGTCTGGAGTTTATAGCATCGAGTAACGTGAGACAGTCGCGGGCTTTTTCAATTTTATTCGGATGCCTAAAACCGATATCATTGCAAAACTTCATAATAATATCTTTTGCACTGGTTCTCATCTCAAATACCTCAATTTTGTGCTTTTTGTAAATTTTGCCGAAAAAGATTCCAAAGCGTTCTGCAAGTAATGTGCGTATTTGGCTGAGCACAGGATAGTTTGTGTTCGTAAGGGCAATATTTGCTTTCCGACCATTACTGATGAAAATGCTTCCTTCTGCGTCAAAAAAACCTGAGATAAATGATTTCAACAAATGATTGTCTTGCAACGTCCAAGGAGGAATAGAAAATGTTCCTTTTCTTCCCATAGGCATCTTAAGCACCTGATGCATGAACATATGAACTATTTTGCAGTTGATGCGTCCGGTCCACATATTCGACTTTTTCTTATTGATTTTCAATTGTGTTCCGAACTGCTTGTTGAAAATTGGAACGAGTGTTTCCTCAATTTGGCTTCGGTATTCATCTGCATAAACGAGTTCGTAGCGGCCTTTATCCCGAAGATTGTGGTAATTAGAAAGAAACCCGTCGCCGAGATGGTAACCTGCAAGATATGCGAGATCCGTGTTATATTCCAAGGGTATTCTTACGCGGTATGGCGAACGCGCAATGCGCAAGCTGCCTTGATCATTAATTATTCTTTCACCTCGACTGTAATCCGTCAACAAGAATGTCATAATCATTTCAGGCAAGAAGATGCTTTAATAGTTCACGTGAAAATGTCCAGTGCGAATCCGAAATATTTTCGTGACGTTAAAATTCTGAAAATATTTTGCCTGTCCAGTGAAAGAGAAGTAGCAGGCATGCAACCAAGTTGACCTAAGTTAAAACAAACAGTTGAACCTCATACCGTCCTCGGTTCCGCACCCCTACAAGCATTCACTCGTGCGGTTAGTGCTGCATCCGTCAGGATCTGACACGGTTCCCATACGAGCAACCCTGCAGGACAGAACGTCAACGTCAGATATGAGACCGCTTGCCCTATCCTAGGCCGCCCTGGCTGCTTCTCCCCGCCGTGAAGCCGATTTGCGGTAACAGGAGACGGCTAACCTCCCGGAAGAGCCTGCCAACGCTATCCACCACAATAATGTTTTTAAATGTAGTGGTTCTCGGTGCCGGAATGGCCACCCCGCTGCACGTCGCGGACCGGGTGCTCGCGGACATCAGCCGGACGACGCACCTGGTCGCGTTTCTCAATCCCACCAACCTCCACGAGGAAGAGCACGCATTCTTCGCGAGCACTACCTCTAACCCCCGATTCACCTATCGGCCATTCGCGCGCATCGCAGGGCTGCGCACGCGACTCGAATCAGTGAACGTGATCGAGCGCACCGCGCTTGGCCAACTGTTCCGCGACGTGAAGGAATCATTGCTCAAGGAGCTTGACGCGATCGAGCATATCGGCACTGACGCATTCACCGATGTGCAGCTCTACGGCACTCCTTCCCGCGCCTTGGTGCACAAAGCATACGAAATACTCGAACACATCCCGAGGAAACCGCCTGCGCTGAAACCCATCACGCCCACATCGCTCAAGGCGACCTTTGAGAAGGCATTGCAGCAGTACGGTTTCGCCGGCTGGAACATCATGATCAAGCCTACCGTGGCACGCGTCTCGGTGAGCCCGAGCAAGCGCAGCGTGGTCATCAGCGAGAAAGCCAGGTTCTCTGAGAACGACATCAAGAGCCTGCTCGCGCACGAGATCGGCACGCACGTGCTCCGCGCGATGAACGGCTACCGCCAGCATTACGAGATCTTCGGCTCAGACGCCATTCCCGGCTACCTGCCGACCGAAGAAGGGCTCGCCATCATCAACGAACAAAAAGTCGGCGCCCTCAGCGACAACCGGCTTAGGAGGTTCGCGGGCAGAGTCCTGGCGACGTCGCTTGCGCTCAAAGGCTCGTTCCGAGAAGTATTCGCTGAACTCAGCACATTCTTCACGCCCAAAGACGCCTTTGCCCTGACCGTTCGCGTCAAGCGCGGCCTCAACGACACCTCTGCGCCTGGAGGATTCATCAAGGACCACGTCTACCTGCACGGCAAGCTCGAACTCGCTGATTTTGTCGCGCACGGCGGCACGCTCGAGCCCCTCTACACAGCCAAGATCGGGCTCGAGCACCTCAGCCTGGTCGAACAAGGCATCCTGCAGCCGCCCTTGTATTTACCTAGATTCTGAGGTTGCTAAATCTTAATAAAATCATGCGCACTTCGCAGGCGCATGGCCTCACGCATCACGTTCCTCGGCACTGCGGGGAATATCGGCGTGGTGAGCAAGCAGGCACGGAGTTCTGGCGGCTTTGTCATGAACGTCGATGATTTCCAGATGCACGTCGATCCTGGCCCAGGAGCGCTCACGAATGCGGCCTTGTCCGGCATCAGCGTCCGAGGCCACACCGCCATCCTGGTCACGCACGCGCACCTGAACCACTGCAATGACCTCAATGCGCTCATCAACGCGATGACCCTGAACGGCCTCGACCGGCATGGCGTGCTCATCGCGCCGGAGAGCGTGGTCAAGGGCAACGAGCACATCAAGCCCGTGCTGCACGAGCACTTCGCCAACCATCTCGAGCGCGTCATCATCGCGCAAGCGAACAAGAAGATCGGCATCGAGAACATCGAGATCCAGCCCGTCCTCGCCAAGCACCACGATTACCACAGCCTCGGCTATCGCATCATCACCCCTGAATTCATTCTCGTGTACAGCGGAGACACCAACTATGACGCAGAACTCGGCCAGGCCTATGCCGGAGCAGACATCCTCGTGCTCAACTGCCAACACCCTGACAAAAGCAAGGAACCAGGGCTCTGTTCAGCAGATGTCATCAAGATCCTCAAGAAAGCCCAGCCCAAACTCTGCATCCTCACGCACTTCTCGCAGAAGATGCTCGATGCGCACCCACTCTATGAGGCGCGCGAGATCCAGAAGCAGACCGGCATCCAGGTCATCGCTGCCGAGGACGGGATGACGGTGAATCCGGTCTCCTATTCCGCAGAACTCAAGCAGAAGACCCTGAACGTGTTCACAGCAGAACCAGAAGACCATAGCCCAAAAGGCAGCCTGCAGTGAGGAACGGCATCGCGGGATAGAACCGCTTCTTCTGACCATAGAGCAACAGCGCGAACAAGGCCGCGGTCGCTCCGAGCGAGATGAGCACTGCCTCCAGGCCTGCGGTCTTCATCACGACGCCTGCGAAAATCAACGGGAAACCGATGTCGCCGCCGCCCAGGATCGCGGTGCGCACCTTGCCTTTCTTCATCGGCGCCTTGAGTTCGAGCTTGGTCGGAGCATACGGCAGCAACAGGCCTGCGAAGACGCCGCTCGCTGCCTGGAATTGCGCCATCCGTGCCATATGCTGCGACTTCCAGACCGCGTACATGTCGTACACGGAGATTAATGCGAGCAACACGATAGCAGTGATAGGAGTCAGGAGTGGCACAAAGATGACCGCGAGCCCGCCATAGATGAACAATTCAGTCGCGTTATGCACGATCACACTTGGCTTAAAGATCTTGAGCGATCCCAGCACCACGGCGAGCAGCAATGCGTATTGGTTCGGCATGAATGCCGCGAACGCGATGTGCAAGCACAGCACGACTGCGAGCCAGAACCACAGTTTCCATAACAGCACGCTCTGCCAGCGGACAATCAACAGGATCAGGACCGTGCCAATCAGCACGGCAAACAGGATGTAGATGACTGACGTGGTCGGCGGGACATCAGGACGCTCCAGGCCATAGCCTGCGATGGTCGGAAGCGACTTCCATTCCACCTGGCCGGTCTCCGCAGTCTTGGCAAGATCGACATAGTTCTTGATGATCACTAAACCGATGAGCTGGGCGACCAAGAACAAGGACACGAGCACGAACGTGACCGGCCAGTTATGTTTCATGTTGAACCCATCGGCGAAAGCTTATATAAACATTGGCATTTTCACTCTCGGTGAAAATGCCAAGTGTGCTCAAGAACCGTCAGCGGTTCTTGACATCTACCTTTTTCGCATCGTGATGAAATATCTCAATACGGTCACGCTTTCTGTCTTCGTCAATTCGGAGGAGAACCTCGCGGCAATCAAGCAAGCGCTCATCGCGCTCGTTCCCTTTAATCTCGAAGAGGAGAAGATCGCGGTCAAGGACGAGGTCGCGCGCGGATTCAATGATCAACCTATCCATATCCTCACCATCACGCTCGCCAAGACCGCGCACACGAACGCATTCCTGAAATTCCTGCTTGAGAAACTGACGTCAGAACAGAAGGAACTCCTGCTCCGCCAGAAAGAATCGCGGCTGGACAGCGAACTCACCTTTTTCATCCGCTTCGACAAGGAACGATGGCTTGCGAACGAGCTCATCATCACTGATTCTGGCACGTGCTTCCACCTCAAGATGCACCTCGCAGCCTTCCCTGCCCGACGCCCTGACGCGCTCGTTCTCGTGGAGAAGATTTTTAAACCCGAAGATGCCCCGGGCTGAGCATGGCAGTGATCGACCCGTGGGGCGCAGAACTCCACGCGGACTATGAAAAAATCGTGAAGCAGTTCGGGCTCGAAGTATTTGACGCTTCAGCATTTCCCCAGCCCAACCGCCTGATGCGCCGCAAGGTCGTGTTCGCGGCACGCGACCAGAAGCTCATCGCCGATTGCATCAAGAAAAAGAAGCCCTATTACGCGCTCACCGGCATCATGCCCACGGCAGACAAGGTGCACTTCGGCAACAAGATGGTCGTGGAACAGCTCAAATACTTCCAAGACCACGGCGCCAAGACATTCATCCTCATCGCAGATCTCGAGGCCGCAACGACTCGCGGCGTCTCGCTCGAGACCGCGCGCAAGCGCGCCCTGGACTTCCACATCCCTGCCTACATCGCGCTCGGTCTCGACCCGAAGAAGACCACGTTCTACTTCCAGAGCGAGAACAAGGACGTCGTGCACCTCGCGTATGAGGCTGCACAGAAGATCACACTCAATGAATTCAAGGCAGTGTACGGCAGCGCTGACCCGAGCCGCATCATGGCAGCAGTCACGCAAGTCGGAGACATCCTGTTCCCGCAATTGACTGAGCGCATGCCTGGCGTGATACCGGTCGGCATCGACCAAGATCCGCACATCAGGCTCACCCGCGACGTCGTCGCCCGAACCAAGACCACGCACAACTTCTTCCCTCCGGCAGGCATCTACCACAAGTTCACGCCCTCATTGTCCGGCGGGCTCAAGATGAGCAAGAGCCAACCTGCAGGCAACATCGACCTACCTGAGGATCCCCTGGACGCGTGCAAGAAAATACTGAAAGCGGTCAGTGGCGGGCGCAAGACCTTGGAAGAACAACGCAAGCTCGGCGCAGAAGTCGAGAAAGACATGGCCTTCGAGCTCCTGAAGATGCACTTGATCGAAGATGACAAGACGCTCAACAAGATATACGCCGATTACAAAAGCGGCAAGATGCTCACCTCAGAACTGAAACAGATCGCGTGCGAGAAAATGACATCCTTCCTGAACGACTTCACGACAAAGCTCGAGAAAGCGCGCAAGCATCTCGATGCGCTCACGTTCATCACGTTCCATTAGGAAAAATTTATATAGCACAAAAACGCCGAGAGACCTATGGGGAAGAAGAGCGCTCACGACCACGGACCTGTCAAGAAAGACATCCATCCTGACTTCACCGGCGACAAGCGCTGGGCTCCCTTGACTACTGGCTTCCTGGTCACGAGCATCATCGGATTCTTCATCTCGATCCTGTACATCCGCACGTTCTCACTGCCATTATCAGTTTCGTTCGCGACCGTATTCTTCTGCATGTTCCTCGCCTCGATGATATCCATGGCGCGCGCGTCTCCTGATGCGCAGCTCGCGGCAAGGCCAATCAAGTAAGGGGGGATTTCCATGAAATATCTTGCACTATCGATCGCAGCACTGCTGCTCTTCTTGCTGGCGTGCGCGCCTGCAGCGCAGCCTGCACAGCCGGTGCCTGCCCCCGCCGTACCGCCCACAATAACACCCACTCCAGAACCGCAGCCTGGCCCGACGCCAATCGAGACCAAGCCGGTCCCGACCGTATCCAAGGAACTCCAAGACCTGCTCAGCCGCGCAGACCAGAAGCTCAAGAGCTACAAATATCTCGAGCTCATCCTGCCGGACAAGAAGCAGCCTGACACGATCTCGGTCAAGGGAACGAAGATCAAGATCGGCCTGTACGAGTATGACCCTTACATCCCTGACGAGTATATGGACACGGTCTACCTCGACACTGCCGCTCAGACCATCGTCGGCAGGTGCGTGAGCCGCAAGCGCTGCGTCTGGCCGCAAGGCGACAACACCAAGGAGCTTTACACCGACCTTGACTACAACCAGTACCGCAGGAAGACGCCGTACGAATGGCTCAAGACCATCCCTGCGACCGCAACCATCACCGGTCCGGAAGTGCACGAGAACCGTGCCACAACCAAGGTCGAATATGATGATGCCGGCAAGCATTATATGTTCTGGATCGATGACAATTACGGCATCCCTGTCGAGTTCTGGATCGTGCCCAGCAGCGGCGAGACCGTCAAGTACAAGTTCAACGACTTGCAATTCAACAGCGTGACTGACGCAGACGTCACCTTGCCGCAATAAGGCATTTTTTTATCTTCTCTCTTAGAATTCGAGCGCTTTCTTCTTCTCTTCCACGATCTTGGGCGCACCGCCGCCGTGCCAACTGAAGCGCGGACGGATCTGCATCGGATACATCCGCTCGTTCACGTCATCAACGGCAATGCACGAACCTGCAACGCGGGGGAGCAGGGTGAGCTCCTTGTCTAGCGTGCCACGCAGATAACTCTGGATGATGCTGCCCATAGCGTCTGTGTCCACCTTTGCCGTGAGCCGGTGCGCGAGGACGACGTCTGACTGCGTCATCGCGTCCGTGTGGATCTTGCCAGGCTGTTGCGTCGCCATCACCATCGCGATGCCGGGCTGACGGCCTTCGCGCAAGAGCGTGATGAGCGCGTCCGTGGCAGCGGTCTTGCCTTGCGCAGGCAGGAATTCGTGCGCCTCATCGATCATCAACCAGACGATGGGCATCTCCTTGCCTCTGAGACGCTCCTCTTCTTCCTCTTCCTCGGTGATCAAGTAGTGGATTGCTGAGTGGATGCTCTTGAATTCCTCGTTCTTGCGCACGATCATCCGCTCGATGAACAAGCGCTCAGCCACCAGGCCGATCACGAGGTGCTTGATCTTCCAGCCGCCCGGCATCACGGCATACGGGCTCAGGTCGAGGATGCTGACTTGGCCTCCCTTGATGAGATCCTTCAACGGCGTGGCCTCGCGCGAGAACACGCCCCAGGCCTCCACGCTTCTGAACCGGTTCAGGGCGGCATTCTTGAGGTGCTCCTCTTCCCGCGCATCCGCCTGAATGGCCTCGACGATGTCCTCGACATCATAATCATCGCGCTGCTTCTGCAGCGTCAGGACGATCCGTGCGATGAAGATCGCCAAGGGCTCGTTCGGGTTCAAGTCAAAGGTCAGGTTCCAGTCCTCAGGCGTGAGCTCATACGGCCGGATGGAGAACGGGACGTCGGTCGGAATCCCTTCCTGCTTGTATTTCTTGAAGAATCCTGTCGGAGTAAAAATCTTGACCGGGATGCCCTTGCCCTCCATATTCCATTGCTGGAGCAAGTGCTCGTCCTTGTGGTTTGGGTACTTCATTGTCCAAAAGATGCCCATCGTGTCGAGCAGCACGACCGCGAGACGGGAACGCTGCTCTTCCGGCAGGGTCGCGATGCCTTCAGCGATGACGCCCATGCAATAGGACTTTCCTGAACCTCGCTTGCCGCACACGAACACCACGTGCGCGCGGTTGAGGTCGAGATAGATATTCTGCGCGAGGGCAGTCGTCTGGCCCATCTGCACATAATGCTTGCCGATGAGCACCGAGCCCAACGTGCCGAACTTCTCGCGCTCAGCCTCCTCGCGCCCCAGGATGATCTCGTATGCCACAGGAATGCCAGGGCAAATCGACTATAAAAAGATATATGCTCAGAAGAAAAAATGAAAAGAAAAAAGGAACTTACAGCTCAGCAGCCGTGACGATGTTCACCATCGCGTCCTTGACCTTGCTGTCCATCGCGACGACGTGCTTGACGCCTGCCTTCTCGGCGACGTCGGTGATGTCCTTGTCGGCAGAACCGTCAAAGACCACTGCATAGACGCCGGAATTCAGGCTCTTCAGCGTGCTTCCGAGTTCGGTGAACGGCACCTTGCCCAAGACATTCATCTTGGTATCGAGCAGATATGCCCCGCGCGTGCCGACCAGGTTCTCCAGCATGCTGCCGAGACGCTTCTTCTCTTCGGTATTCAGCTTGCCGCCCTGGACAGGAACGGCTACAGGCGCAGCCACTGGACGGGCCAATGGCTGCAGGCGCTGCTGCGGCATCACGCGAGCCGGAGCGGGCTGCACCCGCGCGGTCGTCTCGCGCATCATCGGCCTGCGGATGCTCTGCGACGTGTCATTCGCCGCGAGCTCCAGCTTGGCCTGCTCGATCGTGATCCTGCTGCGCAACGCCTTATGCAGCTCCTTCTTGGCGAGCTCCTCGACTTCCTTGCCGTCAGGAGCGCGCGCCACGAAATCGATCTCGGCGATGTTGAGCAATTCCTTCAGGATGAGGTTGCCGCCGCGGTCTCCATCCAGGAACACCACGATGTCCTTCTTCCTGCTCAGGTCGCAGATGGTCTGCGGCACCTGCGTGCCGTTCATCGCGATGACGTTCTTGAACCCGTTCTTCAACATGTTCAGCACGTCCGCACGGCCTTCCACGACGATGACCTCTTCAGCCTCGTCGATGCCCGGGCCTGCCGGGCAGCGGTCACGGCCATACTCGGTGATCTCCATCACGCGGATCGCGTGGCTGACTTCCTCAGCCAATTCCTGCGAGTCCGGCATGACTGAATCGACCATCGTGCGCAAGAGCTCCTTGGCACGTTCGACAACAAAGGTACGCTTGCTGATGCGCACGTCCTCGATGCCCTGGACCTTCAGCTTGGCATTGCACGGGCCGATGCGTTGGATGATCTCCAGCGCAGCAGCCACGATCGCAGTCTCTGCCTTGTCCAACGAAGAAGGAATGACGATCGTTCCTTGGGTCTTGCCGCCGCGCGTCTCGGTGTTCACTTCGATGCGGCCGATACGGCCCGAGCGCTGCAGTTCCCTCAGTTCCAGGTCTGCGCCGAGCAATCCTTCGGTTTGGCCGAAGATCGCGCCGATGACGTCAGGCCGGTCAACGATGCCCTCGATATCGATGTTGGCATTGACAATATACTTGGATGAAACAGGACTAATCTTTCCCATGGTAAACCCTCCCTTGTGCTCATAGTGTTTGGGCAGCGAAGAACCAGTCCTGCCAGCAATGGCTGAAATCGACCTTTTCGGGCTTCTTTTCGGCTATTCTTGGCTCATTTCCCCTTCAAATCGAGGGAAAGTGATTGGATAATGATGATCGGTTCTCAACTGTCTCTATTTTGCTATTGTGACTGGATTAAAAGGCTTGTAGCCACGCCACTAACCCCCCGGACTCATCGCTTGGTTTCCCGTACGCTCTACGGGGTTCTCTCGGTGGCGGGCTGTAATGATGCCTTTTAACTTGTACAATCTCTATGTTCCAGGTCTATTTAAAGGTTCGCTTTCCTTTTAAAAGCCTCGACGGATAGCTATATATAGGCAGTCCTGCCCGTACTCGTCGTGGTACGCATCAAGCATCCTGAAGAACGCACCAAGACCTACAAGGCGGTCTTTGACAACTTCACGAACACCACCATCCTGAAGCTCATCAGCAAGGGCGCCCTGGATGGCCTCGAAGGACCGATCAGTATCGGCAAAGAAGCAAACGTCTTCTCTGCCCAAGCGCACGGCGAGCGCGTGGCCGTCAAGATCTACCGTATGGCCAACTGCGACTTCAACCGGATGTATGATTACATCAAGGCAGACCCCCGCTTTCCCGACCTGGACAAGAACCGCAGGAAGGTCATCCTGATGTGGGCCCGTCGGGAATACCGTAACCTACTCAAGGCCCGCGAAGCAGGAGTCCGCGTGCCCACGCCACGGGCTGTCCTGAACAACGTGCTCGTGATGGAATTCATCGGCGACGAAACTCCTGCTCAACGGCTGAAAGACTCCTGGCCTGAAAAGCCCAAGGAATTCTTCGATACGATCGTGAAACACATGCAGAAGCTCTATGCCGCAGACCTGGTCCACACCGACCTGAGCCCGTTCAACATCCTCAATCACCACCAAGAACCAGTCCTCATCGACCTCAGCCAGGCGACGATCCTTGATAACCCCAACGCGCAAGAATACCTCACCAGGGACGTCAAGAACATCTGCGCGTTCTTCCGCAAGTACGGGCTCGATATCGACGAGGATGATGTCATCAAACGCATCACGGGAAAAAAGCCGATGCGTAAGGTTTAAAAGAGAGCACCGTTCGCATGCAGTCAGGCATATGACCTCCACTGATTTCGAGGAATTTGCCTATGAGCTGAAAATACCCAAGGACCGGGTCGCCGTGCTCATAGGCGTGAAAGGCGGGCTCAAGCGACAGCTTGAGCATACGACCAAGACCAAGATACAGATTGATTCGCACGAGGGAGACGTCACCATCTCCGGCAAGGACGCTTTGCTGCTCTACAGCTGCCGCGAGATCGTCCGCGCGATCGGCAGGGGCTTCAATCCCGACGTCGCGATGCAATTGCTCAAAGGCGATTATGGCATCGAATTCATCAACCTCCAGGATTACGCCCGCACGCCCAACGAGATGGAACGAATCCGGGGCCGCGTGATCGGCGAAGGAGGCAAGAGCCGCCGCACGATCGAGGAGCTCACGTTCACCAACATCAGCGTGTACGGCAAGACCATCGGCATCATCGGACGGCTCGACCACATCCCGAACGCCCGCAAGGCCGTCGAGGCCCTGCTGAGCGGCCGCAAGCACGGCACGGTCTACAAGATGCTCGAGCGCAAGAGAAAAGATATGCGCCTCCAGGCGCAAACGGAGTGAAGACATGGCAGACCCCATCGCAGTCAAGCTTGCAGAGAAGCAGCGCGCAGTCTCGGTCGCAGAATTCTTCGAGAGGAACAGGCATCTGCTCGGCTTTGACAATAAGCGCAAGGCCTTGCTTACGGTCGTCAAGGAAGCCGTGGACAACAGTCTTGACGCGTGCGAAGAAGCACGCATCCTGCCTGAGGTCGCCGTCGAGATCGTCGAGATGGGCAACGAACGCTTCCGCATCATCGTGGAAGACAACGGCCCCGGCATCGTCCGGAAGCAGATCCCCAATGTCTTCGCGAAATTATTGTACGGCTCGAAATTCCACTCGATGAAGCAAGGCCGCGGCCAGCAAGGCATCGGCATCTCCGCAGCCGTGCTGTACGCCCAGCTCACCACAGGCAGGCCGGCAAGGATCACCTCCCGCATCGATGCCAAGCACCCAGCCCATTATTTCGAACTCCACCTGGACACGCAAAAGAACGAGCCGGAGATCATCAAGGACGAGGAAGTACCCTGGAAGAAAGAGCACGGCACGCGCGTCGAGCTCGACATCGAGGCGAACTACCAGAAAGGAGACCAGAGCGTCGACACCTACCTCAAGGAGACCGCCATCGTCAACCCCCACGCTACGCTCATCTACACGAATCCCAAGGCAGAACAGCTCATCTTCCCGCGCGCCACCGACAAGCTGCCCAAGGAACCGCAGGAGATCAAGCCGCACCCGTACGGCGTCGAGCTCGGCATGATGCTCAAGATGATCAGGGCGACGGAGTCCCGGACCTTGCGCTCCTTCCTGATGAACGAGTTCTCCCGCGTCGGAAACACTGCCGCAGACGAGATCTGCGCGAACGCAGGCCTTCAATCTGAGATGAAACCGCGCGAGATCGAGCTTGCCCACGTCGAGAAATTGATGGAGGGCATCAAGAAGACCAAGATCATCGCCCCGCCCACCGATTGCATCGTGCCCATCGGCGAAGACCTCCTTGAAAAAGGCCTCCGCAAGGAGATCGCGGCAGAATTCTACACCGCCGTCACCCGCTCGCCTGAAGTCTACCGCGGAATCCCATTCGTCATCGAAGTCGCGGTCGCGTACGGCGGCCAGCAACCTGCAGACCAGCCTGTCCGCGTGCTCAGGTTCGCGAACCGCGTTCCCTTGCTCTACCAACAAAGCGCGTGCGCTGCCTTCAAGAGCATCCTCCAGACCAACTGGAAGCCCTACGGCATCCAACAAAGTTCAGGAGCAGCGCCGGTCGGTCCCTTGACCGTCGCCATCCATCTCGCGAGCGTGTGGCCGCCATTCACGTCTGAAGCAAAAGAAGCAGTCGCGCACTATCCTGAGATCATCAAGGAGATGAAGCTCGCGCTCCAAGAAGCAGGACGTAGGCTCGGAACGTACGTCAACAAGAAGCGCAGGATCGGGATGGAACGGGAACGCGTCAACATCTTCGAGCGCTACATCCCTGAAATCGCTGATTCCCTTGCGTCGCTCTCGGGCGAGAACAAGAAGCTCATTGAATCGCAACTCAATCAAATGCTCGCCAAGAACAAGGACTTCATCGCGTCAAACGCCGCCAAGACAGAGGAACGCGAAGAACCTGATGATGACATCAAGCTCGGCTCTGGTGATGAAGAATGAGCGAAGCCAAGAAAAAGCTCCAAGAACTCGGCAAACGGCTCACCGAGGAAGTCAAGAAAGGCAAACAGCCCAAGATCGACATCCCGGTGCGCGCATTGAGCAACGTCGCCTACAACGAGAAGACCAAGACCTTGGAGCTCGGCAAGAAGACTGCCGAACGCCTGTTCTTCAACGTCGGCCACGTCAAGAAATTCGTCCAGACACTGGAAGTCGCGAAGATCGCCAAGCAACTGCTCGATCTGGGCAAGCACGCCTCGCTCAGGGACGTGTTCTACATGGCCAAGAGGACGTTGCCCGGCACGAACACCAACCTCGTCGATGAGCAAGTGGAGAGCGACAACGCGATCGAGGACCTCGAGCTCGTCTCCGAACACTCGCGCGAGCAATTGAACATCAACGCCAACAAGAACGGCTCGGTCGCCGGACATGTCGTCATCGAAGACAAAGGCGACACGATCGACTGGAGCAGGCTCGGTTCAGGCGGCTGGAGCATCCCGTCCAACGTGGAAGAAGTCACGTTCAAGAAAGTCGACGCGAAATACGTCCTGTACATGGAAAAAGCCGCGGTCTGGGAACGCCTGCACGAGGACAAGTTCTGGGACAAGCACAAATGCATCATCATGAGCTCCCAAGGACAGACCACACGAGGAATCCGCAGGCTCCTGCAACGGCTCGCGCAAGAGCACAAGCTGCCGGTCTACGTGCTCGCTGATTTCGATCCGTGGGGATTCTATATCTACTCCGTTCTCAAGTTCGGCTCGATCAACCTCGCGCACATGGCCGAGAGCACGGCATTGCCCCATGCCAAATTCCTCGGCATCACTGCCGATGACATCGAGAAATACGGCCTCCAGAAACATCTCATCACGTTCAAAGACGTGGACCTGAAACGGCTCAAGCAGATGGCCGAGTACGACTGGTTCAAGAACAACAAGGCCTGGCAGCGCCAATTCAAGATGATGAAAGCCTTGGGCGCAAAGGCAGAAATCCAGGCGCTCAGCGCCCGCGGAATCACGTTCATCTCAGACAAATACCTGCCCGAGAAGATCAAGGAACAGAGCTGGCTGGACTGAAGGGTTCCAGAACCCTAATAAAACGAGCAAATATTCGCAGTTCTTAGAAAAGCATATTGTTTATAAACAGTCTCGTGCTTGTCAAGTGCATGGGCCTGTAGCTCAGCTTGGATAGAGCAACAGCCTTCTACACATTGCAAGAAAGCTGGAGGTCGGGGGTTCAAATCCTCCCAGGCCCGTTCTTCAAGATAGTTTTTTAAAGACGATGCGGTAGGATGTCAGTTATCGCCGAGGTAGCCAAACCCGGTAAGGCAATCGCCTGCAGAGCGGTCACTTGTGGGTTCAAATCCCACCCTCGGCTTCAGTGTGAGGTATCTTATGAAAAAAATCATCGGATTGATTCTGATTTTGTTCCTGGCCGGTTGTGCAGCGCAACAGCCGCCAGCGTCTACAGTTCCTGCTGCGCCTGCGCCCGAGCCGCAGCCAGCTCAAGAACCAGCACTCGTGCCGCAAGCACCGGTTGTCGCGCAAACCCCGCCAACAGCCCCTGGCCCGACCACGGCCAAGGACCCGATCGTGCTCAAGCAAGGATATTTCCACAAGGTCGTCCATCCCACAGACGGACGCGCGCAGATCATCCGCGCTCCTAGCGGGGAATTGACGCTCAATCTGCAGGGTTTTGACACCACGCCTGGTCCAGGACTCACCGTCGTGCTCCATTCAGGCGATGTCCAGAACGGGTTTGTCGTGGGCACCCTCATCTCTGCAACAGGAAACTATCCGTACGACCTGCCCAAGAGCCTGGACGCGAGTTCGTTCACGCGCGTCGCGATCTACAACAAGAAATACAACGTCATCTATGGCGAGGCAGAACTGAAGTGAGCAAGCGCAAGATCCTGTTGCGGAAAGAGCAGCGGCAGTACATCCCTGACCTCCAGCGCGAGGTCACGATCGCGAAAGAGCTCTTCTATTATCTCGCGAACACCGAACAGGACGCGCAGACACCGCTGGGCGTGATTCCGAAGAAACAACTCAAGAAAAAGGCAGGCAGCACGGTCACCAGCTCTCGCGGCAAGGACTTCACCCTCATCGACCCGAATTTCATCGATGACCTCAAGCACATCAAGCGCTTGCCCCAGACCCTGCCGCTCAAGGACTTGGGAATCATCGTCACGACCACCGGCGTGAACAAGGACAGTACGGTCATCGATGCCGGAGCAGGCTCAGGATTTGTCGCGTGCTATCTCGCACACCTCTGCAAGAAAGTCATCACGTATGACGTCAATGACAAGCACCTCGCGGTCGTCAAGGACAATGTCGCGTTCCTCGGACTCAAGAATATCACGGTAAAGAAAGGGAGCATCTACGAGAAAATCCCTGAGAAAAACGCAGACCTTGTCATCCTGGATGTTCCTGAACCCCAGAATGCGGTCGCCACTGCAGCAAACGCGCTCACGGTCGGCGGTTATGTCGTCGCCTACACCATCCACGCAACGCAGCTCCAGAACTTCGTGAACGCGGTCCTCAAGGACAAGCGCTTCCTGCTCGTCAAGAACTGCGAACTGATGGAACGCCTGTGGAAAGTCGAGGGCCAGATGGTGCGGCCCAAGATCACGCCGCTCGGACACTCAGGATTCCTGACCTTCGCGAGAAGAATATGCTGAGACTCGGCATCATCACGTGCGCGCACGGCAATAAAAGCGCTGTCGCGCGATTGCTCAAGCAGTACGAACAGCACCATGTCGACGCTATCGCGCTCTGCGGCGACCTCGGTGATGACTTCACGGAGATCAACGCAGTGCTTACTGCGATTTCTTCAACAAGAATTCCCATTATCGCTTTTCCCGGCAGTCACGAGCCAGCGAAAGACTATGATCGCGCTCTTCGGAAGCACAAGTGCATCATCGATGGCATCACGACGCGCAGGATCACGATCAAAGGATACGACCTGGTCATCCTGCCTGGCTCGAGCGTGAACGTGCCGCACGGAAGCTTCAGGATCGCAGAAAGCAAGCGCAGGCTCCGCAAGCAGCATCGCTTGTTCGTGATCAAGGACCTCGCGCGATTCATCCACAATCCCGCGCGCACGATCGTCCTCTGCCACGACCCGCCACGATGCTCGAACAACGGCATCGACG